>Ga0194126_10000037_pt1 | contig 184068 bp, 169 predicted proteins | sample TA2KigC150mmetaG_FD_148641 | JGI IMG/M metagenome (GOLD analysis project Ga0194126, IMG submission 148641) | Freshwater microbial communities from Lake Tanganyika, Tanzania - TA2015035 Kigoma Deep Cast 150m | ecosystem: Environmental > Aquatic > Freshwater > Lake | place: Tanzania: Lake... | reverse complement strand
TTCGTCATGCCTCCAGTCTCGCAGGATTCGGGCTCACCCACCCCTCCGAGCGCGGCGGTTGTTACATTTCTTCCGATGCTCGTTGCAACTTTCGCCGCGGTTCTTCCCGACCGCCTTGCGTGGTATCTCGCAGGGCCCGCACTCGGTTTGCTGGTCGTCGGATTCTTCATGGTTGTCAACCAGCCGCTCGGGGCGACGGGCGCCTACGTCGAGACGTACAAGACGGTGGTGCGCGAGCCCGGCGCGGTGACGTGGCGCATGTTCTACTTCCTCGGCATTCCCATCGGCGGCCTGGTCGCCATCGCCATGAAGGATGACGGGTTCGTGCGCCGTTCGGGCTACGACGCCCTGCGCAACGAGATGTCGCTCGGCACCACTGCTCTCGTCGTCCTCGTTGGCGCGGTCGTGATGGGTTACGGCGCGCGAATGGCCGGCGGATGCACGTCGGGTCACGGAATCTGCGGCACCGCGCAGCGCTCTCCGGCGAGTTGGGTGGCGACGTGCACCTTCATGGGGGCCGCGGTCGTCACGACGCTTGTCATCCGCGTGATCTCGGGAGGCGCGATATGAAACCGTCGACCGCCCACAAGTTCGTCGGTCTGTTGTTCGGCGCGGGTTTCGGCTTCGTCCTCGCCGCCGCCAACCTGCACGAATACGACACCATCCACAGGATGCTGCGCCTCGAGGAGATCGACGTCTTTTTGCTGATGGGCGGAGCCATCGGTACGTCACTGCCCCTGCTGTGGTGGCTGGAACGCCGCCGCGCCCACACCGCCCTTGGCGGCCCACTGCGCCTGTCGCGGTCCCAGCCACGCCGTGAGCACGTCATCGGCGGAGCATTGTTTGGCACCGGTTGGGCAGTCTCGGGAACCTGTCCCGCCCCCGCCCTCGTGATGTTCGCCTCAGGTGCCGGCCTCGCGGCCGTCACCATCCTCGGGTTGTTCCTCGGCCTCAACTTGCGCGCCGCTCATCTGCGGCGCACCGACGGTGCCGCCACCGCCGCAGACGGCGAGCACCGCGAGGTCGTTGTCGGTCGCTGACGTGCTACCTACCGGCGTCAACCTCGGCACACTTCGCAGCGACTATTGCGGTGTCTCTCACGCCAGAAGCCCCGAATGCCTGCGTGCAAAAGCCGTTCCGTTTGTACGCGTACGCCGTATTGGGAATGGGTGCGATCAACGCCTTGAATTGAGAAAGGCTCTTGCGTCCACCGATCCCGGTGCTACTGCAGATCGGGGCACCGACATACATCGTCGGGTCGTTCGAATCGCAGAATGCGCCCAGACCCGGTGGCGCAGCACCAGCAAACCAATTCACGTTTTCGTTGCCCGGGGCCGATGTATTGGTTGGGGTCCCGCCATTTGTTCCCGAGGCAACCGTCGTCGTGGTCGCCCCCCCACCGTAGGAACCGCCGTGGGTCGGGGTTTGCGTCGCGGGCTTGCTATCAGGTGTCGGCGCGGGCTTGGCTTCAGGTTTCGGCGCAGGCTTGGCTTCAGGTTTCGGCGTCTTGGAGTTTGAACCACCCGTCGACGTCTCCTCGTCGTCATCTTCGTAGTCATCGGAGAAGTCGTCACTTACCGGAACGAACTCGACCTTGAGTGTCGGACTGGTGTACGCCTTTTGCTTCTTCCCGACCGAAGGCGCGGTGACCCGGAATGAGAATTTCCCCTCCCGGTACATTTCGTCCCCGTCCAACTCGTTGATCGTGAACGACGCCTTGCCAGAAGCAGCCCTCACCTTCTTGAGCGAACGCCACTTTTTTTCGCCGGGTGCGACTTCTTGAAAAGTGAAGGTTCTGGTCGGGGATGCCGGTGTCACCGTCACCTTTACGCTGCAATCGGCATCCTCCTCCGCCTCGTCCATCACCTTGTCTGCGCAGTCACCCGAGAGAGAGACACTGATTTTCTGTGTCGCAGCCGAACCGCTTACGGCCGACCCTGCGACGAACGGCGCAAAGGCCGCCGCTGCGAGAACGAGAAAAAATCGCCTTGCCATGTGTGTTCCTCCCCAACGACTAATACTTATCCTAGATTATACGACGGACTCGGTAGCAAAGCGTGTCGCCCACGGGGGTGGGTGGGCTGAAATCGTCGCCCGCCGCGCCGACCGGAGCGGACTCAGCAGGGGTTCGCGACGAGGCGGCCGGTGATGCGGTGGTGTTGCAGGTCGTCGAGACCTTTGGCGATGTCGAGGAAATCGATGACCGTCGTCTTCGGGTCGACCTGACCGGAGGCGAAGAGTTCGTACACGTCGGCGACGTCCTGCTTCGAGCCTCCGGTCGAGCCGAGGACATTGATCTCAGAGATGATCATCGGCATCGTGTCGAGCGTGAACTCAAGCTTGCCCATTCCAACAAGGACAACGGTGCCGGCACGACGAACGGCGTTGACGGCCGCTCGGGTGGTCGTGCCGAAACCCGCGTAATCGACGATGAGGTCAAAACCCTGACCGGCCCATTGCGATGCGTCGTGGACGATGCTCTTGGCACCGATTTGGTGCGCGGTGGGCCATGCCGCTTCGTTCGGCTCGGCAACGTGAACCTCGGCACCACGCAGAACCGCTACGCGGGCTCCGACCTGACCGAGACCACCGAGCCCGATGACTCCGACTTTCATGCCGGCCTGCACCTGACCACGCGAGACCATGCCGTGGTACGAGGTCATGCCCGCATCGGTGCCGACGGCTGCGAGATCGAAGGAGAGCGAATCGGGCATCGGCACGAGTTCGATGGGTTTGGCCAGATACTTGGTCGTGAAGCCGCCGTGGCGGGAGAACCCCGGGGCGCCCAGACCCACCGTCGGACACACGCCGACGCGGTCGCCGACCGTGACTCCGGTGACGCCATCGCCGACAGCAGAGACGACGCCTGCGATCTCGTGGCCAAGGATGAGAGGTGTGAACGCCATGCGTGTCGCCCAAATGGGGTCGGTCATCACGCCGACGTCGGAGTGACACAGGCCTGCGGCCTTCACGTCGAGAACGACTTCACCAGGGCCCGGCGTAGGGTCGTCGATATCGAGCAATTGCAGCGGCGCATTCGTCGCGGTGAAACACCAACCCTTCATGGAATGCAAGAGTACGACATGAACCCAACCCCACAGCGAGGCGAAGCACGCCCGACCTCACCGCGTTTGCGACCGGTCTCCCCCGTCACTCCCGAGATCGAGGAAATCCTCGGGGGAAGTATCAAGTCGGTGACCGGCGAGCACTTGCGTCTGTTCGGAACAATGGCGCACCACCCGAAGATGCTGAAGCGCTTCCTCGCTTTCGGCGGGTTCTTTCTGAACCGTGGTCTCTTGCCGGCACGCGAGCGCGAGATCGTGATTCTGCGTGTGGCTTGGAACACGGGCTCGGTGTACGAGTTCGGCCAGCACACGGTCATCGGTCGCAACTGCGGTCTGCGCGATGACGAGATTGCAGCACTGGCGGGCGACCCGTCACGTCATGATTGGTCGGATCGTGATCGCGGGTTGATTGCAATGACCGACGAGATTTGTGCCGACGACTGCGCGAGTGAACCCACATGGAAAGAGCTCCGCGCCGAGTGGTCCGACGCGGAGCTCTGTGAACTCGTTCTTCTGGTTGGTGTGTACCGGATGGTTGCGGGTTTCCTCAACACCATGGGTGTGGAGTTGGACCCGAACACTCCGGGCTGGCCGGACTAACCGCCCGGAACCGTTGCCACCGGCCGGAGCGGCGGAAGGTTTCCGCCACCCGCCGGAGCCGTTGCAGGCGGTATCGCGGTTGTGGCTGTCGGGTCACCCAACGGCGTCGTGGTCGGGGCCGAGGCGTCGATGGTCGTCGGTGTTCCGGCTGCCGGCGTCACCTGGGCCACACGCTCGTCACGCGACGGCAGACCCGGCTTGGTGGCGGGTGCCGCGAGAGCCTCGGGCATCGGACGGTTGACCTGCGTGTTTTCCAGTTGGCCTTGCTGCGTGGTGACTGTCTCGTTGCCGCTGGCGTCGATGACCTTCTTCTCGATCTCGTTCGCACCCGTCTGGCTGAGAATCTCGACGTTTGCATTCGGATCGACACCATCACGGCCGGGGGTGCGCACGTCGACAGCCGGCGTGTCGGCGGTGACCGCAACGCTGACCTGCTCGCCGTTTGGCGCGGTGAGCCGAACGTCGATCTGCCCACCCGTGGTTGCGATTTCATTGCCCGCACCGTTCGACGATGCGACGAGGTTGCCGTCGGCGAGTGACAGCACGACGCTCGGATCATTGGCCTTGACGCCGCCATCGATCACTTCGACTTTGCCCTTTTTGGAGCCGGGGGTTTCGATACGAATCGCTGCCTTGGGCGTGATGCCCGCGACGCGCGTTGCGTCGGGAAGATTGAACTGGAGCTTCTGATTGGACGGCACGTAGACCATGTAGTCCACCGGCGCACCGGGAGCCTTTGGAGCCGATGAGCGAACGGGGCGGATCGACGCACCGGCGGTGGACGGCTGGCCCGGTGCGAGCGTGCCGGTGGGGGTGTCGATCGACCAGTTCAGTGCGGCCGAGCGGATGAGAAGAAGTGACTTGGTGACTTCGCCGTTGCCCTTCCCGAACGGAATCTTCCCCGCATCTCGGGCGCTCATCGATGTGATGTCGAGGTCCTTCGGACCACCCGACCATGGGGCCGGGTCGTTGTTCGGGTCGGCGCCCGAATACGCGAAGGTCCACGTTTCGTTGGCGAGGTCGACCATCACGAAACGATCTTGGCCGGGCCAGTTCGAGTCGTAGATCTTGATTTTGACCTGCTCGGGAGTTAGGTACTCGATGGCGTAGGGGAGAACTGCGTGGCCACCCTCGGTCGTGTAGATGGCGAGCGTATAGACGGCCTTCTTCGATGCGAATGCCGACTCGAGCGTCGCAACCTTGTCTTTCAGCGACTTGCCCTGCCAGCCGAGGGTCTCGTCTTGGGTCGACTGGAGGAATTGTGTCGCAAAGGCGCGCATGATGTCCTTGGTCACCGTTGGGTCCATCGTCAACTGAACGCTGGGCGGCGTCTTGCCTGCAGCAAAGCGGTTCGCCGACAACACCGCAAAGCCCTCGCAGTGTCCGGCCGCACGGTTGTCGTTCACCATCGCGGCCCAGGCCGCGGCCTCGGCCGTCGGCTGGCACGGATCGGTGCCTTCGACACACACGTCGGCACCGCTGCCGAACATCGCCACCAGGTCCTCGGCAGCGAAGACTTCGGGCGAAGCGCCCGCACCGAAGTTCGCGAAGGCGAAACCGTCCGGGTTCGGCGCGAGACCAAGGTCGACACTGACTCCCTTGGCTTCGGGCACCGTGATGTCGGCTGCCTTGCTCTCACCGCCACCGCCACCGCCTCCTCCGCCACCACAGGCGGCGAGAAGTGCGAGCGACGCTGTTGCGGCTAGGACACGTCGTTTCGTTCTCATTTGGTCACCCTTCATGCGTCGACCCAACCACCCAAGTTGCTTTACGACCACGCGCCGTCGGCGCGGGTGAAGACGTTTGCTGCGCCGGCACCGGCGTTGGGGCCACCGACTGCGAGGGTGTTGCCGTCGGCCGAGAGCGATACCGATGTTCCAAAGTTCGCCTTCGTGGCCGGCTTGGCCGAGGTGAGAACCTGCTGGAGAGCCCATCCACCGTCGCGGGTAAAGACGCTTGCGGTGCCTTGGTCGGCGTTGCCGTCGACGTCGGATCCGGTTGCGCCGACTGCGAGAGTGCCGCCGTCAGCCGACAGCGAGACGGAGTAGCCGAACAGGTCGCCTGCGGCGCCGTCCTTGCCCGTCACCGTCTTTTGCAGCGACCACTTGCCACCCTGACGGGCGAACACCGACGCACTGCCCTGTGCCTTGTTGCCACCGACGGTTGCATAGACCGCACCGACTGCGATGGTGCCGCCGTCGGCCGACATTGCGATTGAGTAGCCGAACCAGTCCTTCTCGGCGCCGTCGATCGTGAGCACGCCCTGCTCGGCCCACTTGCCACCGCTGCGGCTGAACACCGTGACCGAACCCTGGTCTGCATTGCCCTTCACGTCGGCGTAGAGCGCGCCAACGGCGAGCGTGCTGCCGTCGGTGGAGAGCACCACTGCACCACCGAATGCGTCACCGCTCTGGCCCTTCGACTGAACGAGCGAGATCGCCTCGCCGGCTGTTGCGGGTGGAACCGTGGTCTCACCGGCCGGCGGCACCGTTGTATCGCCTACGGGAGCGGTCGGGCCTGTCGGTGCAGCCGAGTCGGTGGGTGCCGTGGTGTCACTCGGTGCAGCCGTTGTATCGGTCGAACCCTCGACGGTTGTCGACGAACCACCGGTGTAGTCGAACAAGGTGGTGGGGGAGCCCCCGTCACTTGGAACCGTGGTGAAGGCATTGTTCTTCACCCTCGTGGTGTCGGTGGCATCGGAACCTCCGCCACCGCCACAGGCTGCGAGTGTTGCCGTCACGGCCAGAACCGCGGTTGCGGCGGTGATGGTGCGGAAAAGCGCCTTGTGTGTCATGGACTCCCCTGTCGTGCGAGTTGAGGTGAGGCTATTACATCTTGTATCGATTGTGTTCGCAGGCCTGGCGGCTGATTCTCGGTCTCACACGACGGCGCTTGTGACCTCGTCGAGGCCCTTTGTCCCCGCGGAATAAGGTCACGTTCCGCTTCGTCCTGTGCGGCCCCGTGGCAGTCGATGACCCGCACCGCCAGGCGGTGTCCGCCCGCTACGAGATCGAGTTCACCCCGCCACACGACGCAGACATCACCGCTGTCGTATTCGAGAATCTCGGCCTGCACCCACTCTCGGCACCCGTGCGAATCCGCCGCAGACCACCGAACCCGGGGCATGGCGACTCTGCGCACGAGGAATGTCGATGCGACTCGATGCCAACATCGGAGCCCCACGTGCCTAACCACGTTGCAACCAGTACGGGTCGGACGCGTCCCATGTCGGCGATGTGACGTCGCCGTACCTCAGCGTGACCTCTTTGTCGACCATTCCGTGAATGCGCAACGACGAGGCACTGGCCACCAACCAGGAGCGCATTGCCCCGACGGTGTCGATGACGAAGAAGTCGGACTCCGGTGTAAGGAAAGCCGAACTCTCGGGTGATGCGGGGATCGTCGGGCGCAACCCGCCGGCTTCTGCACCGAACGCCGGCCCGATGAGGACCCGCCGAGACATCTGAGGCGGTGTCGAGGCCCCGAGTCAACCCTGACCTGCGTCACATTGCCGCATCGAGTGACACCTTCACCGCACGACCTCGGTAGTTTGTGAGCCATGGCGCTGCACGATGAAGGTCACGCAAGCCACCGTGTGGGCGTTCTTCGCGCCATGGTGCTCGGCGCCAACGATGGCATCGTCTCGATCGCCTGTCTCGTCTTGGGTGTCGCGGCGAGCGATGCCTCGCGCACCGCAATCCTCTCCGCCGGCGTCGCCGGCCTCGTTGCCGGCGCGGCGTCCATGGCACTTGGCGAGTACGTCTCGGTCAGTTCGCAGCGCGACTCGGAGCTGTCCGACATCGCCAAGGAAACCTGGGAGTTGGAGAACACCCCAGAGCGCGAACTTGCCGAACTCACTGCGATCTACCAGAACAAGGGTCTCAACCACGCGCTGGCTCGCGAGGTCGCAGTTGAGTTGACCAAGCAGGACCCCTTAAAGATCCACCTGGCCGAGGAACTCGGCATCACCGAATACAACCGCGCCCAGCCCGTTGCGGCGGCAGTCACCTCGGCCATCGCCTTCTCCCTCGGCGGCGCGATGCCGGTGGCCGCGCTTGCCATCGGCTCGGCTTCCACTCGCATATGGCTGACGCTCGCAGTCTCTATTGCCGCTCTGGTCACCCTCGGCTCGGTCGGTGCGCACTACGGGAGGGCCAACAAGGGTGTCTCTGTGCGTCGCGTTGTCATCGGCGGCATCGTCGCCATGGCTTTCACAATGCTTGTCGGCGAACTCTTCGGCGCAGCCGTCAGTTAGCGCCGCAAGGCGACGAGGCGTTCGAGCGTCTGGCGTGACGCGGCGGCGATGGGTGTGCGGCGGTCCGTGTGGCGCAGGGTCAGGAGATCGCGATCGAAAGCGTCGACGACGTCGACACCTGACTCTTGGCAGACGAGGAGTGCGCCCGCGTAGTCCCACACGCCGTGTTCGTCGCAGTCGAGATAACCATCGAGGCTGCCCTCGGCGACGAGGCAGAGGTCGAGCGCGGCGGCACCGTGGGCGCGGAACTGCCACCAACCGGGGTTCGTGGGTGGTGGGCCCGAGACACCGACGACGGAGTCCTCGAACGCACGCGCTCTACCGCGACGCATCACTTCCCCGTTCTTCCAGGCCCCACGACCACGGACCGCCGTGTATTCGGTGTGTGGCTGGGCAAGTTGCGCAACGACAGAGACGCGTGGCCCGCCGGCATCCACGCAACACAGCGACACGGCATGCCACGCGATTCCCCTACTGGCGTTGGTGCTGCCATCCACCGGATCGACGACGACGACGAGCTTGTCGGCGAGACCCGCGACGTCCGCCGCGTCGAACCCCGACGCGCCCGATTCCTCGCTGAGAACACCCCAACCGAATTCACGGAGTGCGGCGACGACCGCTTCATTCACCATCACGTCGGCGGCGTACTGGCCGCGTTGGATACCGGTGAGGCTCCAGTCCCGCGCCGCGGCAATCGTGAGTTGGGCGATGTTCGCAACGTTGCGTAGTGCGTACAAAATTGCCTCGTCGGTCGAGTCGCGGGTGATCGAGGCTCCGATGGACACGACAAAAAGGTAGTGTCACGGCGTGGCAGTGATCGACGTCGCGGGCTTCGTTTCCGATCTCAAGAGCCACGCGGTGGACCGTGGCTTCCATGTACATGACGAGCGGCATTTCGTCGAGACCTACTCACTACGCCAGTCGTGGGAGGTCGACCTGCACCCCGAAGAAGCCTGCAACGGGCCCATCGACCTTCACCTGTCGCTCGAGGTCGACCCGCGGGTGCTTCTCGGTTTCGAAGATGCCGTCGCGAAAATGGACGACCCCGACGATGAACCCCCGACGGGGTTCGAGTTCCACCTCCTCTTCACCTGGACCCTGCCGCCGCTGCCCCAGCCGCCCGACCTTTTGATTCTCGCCACGGAACTTGCCGGGATTGGTGGTCTAGATCTGCCCGTCGAGGTGTCGGCAATCGACTCGTACCCGTCTGTCACCGATCCACCCGAACGCAGCCTCAGTTTGGTCGCGAGGGTCGCGGTGTCGCTGGCCGACGTGTATGCGATGCGTGATGAATCATTGTCCACGGTGCTCGACAAATGCCGTGAGGTCAGCCTCGACCTGCTCGAGCGTGCTCCATCGTGGCTGGGTGATGCATGACGCCGATCGTGCGCCGTGTTGTCGTGGGTGCCGTGGCGTTGTCGGTCCTCGCCGGCGGCTCGTGGGTGTTGGGCGAATGGCAACCCTTTGCCTACGACTGGCCCGAGGAGTGGGACGTCCGTGTTGCCGAGTTGGCCGAGTACGTCGAGGAGCAGGCGGAGTTTTCCTTCGAACACGCGGTTCGCTCGCGGTTCCTTCCCGACAAGGAGTTCGAGAAACTCATTACCGACGACGGGCAAGATCTGTCAGACGAGGACCGCGACTATTACGAGGCGACGGGTCGTCTCTTGCGTTCACTCGGCCTGGCCGATGGCGAACTGGATCTGTTCGAGGACCAAAACGCCCTCAATGCATCGGGCATTCTTGCGTATTACTCCCCAGAAGAACGCGAGATGGTGATTCGTACCAACCCCGACGACATCGTTGACGGCGAACTCTCACCGGCGCTGCGCGCCACCGTGGTTCATGAACTTGTCCATGCCCTGCAGGACCAGCGCTTCGGCCTGATCCGAATGCGCGAACGGGCCAAGGACTCGGGCCAGGACGAGGCGCTGACAGTGCTCATCGAGGGCCATGCGCTGGCCATAGAGTCGAAGTACACCAGCGACAACTTCTCCGACGAAGAACAGTCGCAGTACGACGAGGCGATGGAGGGTGGCGATGACCCGGCCGTCGACGAAGTCCCGGAGATCATGTCGGCACAGCAGCTTTCGCCCTACGTGTTCGGACCGACGTTCGTCGAAGCACTCGAACGCAAGGGCGATGACGCACTCATCGAAGCATTCATGAAGAGGCAGCCAAAATCACTCGAGCAGACGATTCTTCCGTCCAAGTATTTCGCCAAAGACGACCCCGAAAGGATCGAGAAGCCGAGGCGGCCCGAGAGGTCGAAGCTGGCAGTCTCGGGACAAATCAGCCAACTCGACCTGTTTTTTCTTCTCGTGCGCACCCGGGGTGCACCCGAGGCCCTGCGCCTCAGCGACCTGTGGGGAAACGGCTCGTTCGCCGGTTTCAATGTGGGCGACGACGACTTCTGCGCGGTTCTGAATCTTCGTGGTGAGACCGACGGGGCGACCGAGGAACTGCGCTTGGCCTTCGACGAGTGGGCAAAACTGCCTGGTCTTCGCTCGGCAAAGATCACCGGTCATGACGAGTACTTCAGCATCGAGGCGTGTGATCCGGGCCCGAAGGTGGCGATCGAGTTGCCGTCCGAGGTTGACACGCGTCAGATGTTCTGGCGGTCCTCGGACATACCCTACATCTGGCGCTCAGAACCCACGACCGATGCCGAGTGCGTGGCAACCGGTGTCTACACCGAGTTGACGACCGAAGAAGTAGAGAACGACGAGCGCGCCATCGAGCGCTACAACCAGCTCATCGCCGACTGCCGTCGCGATTGAGCGAAAAGACGGCTACGAAGCGACGACTAACCTCCCTCGCGTGGGGGAGCTCAACTTTGCCCGAATCCTGAAGCGTGGACTCATGTTCGCCGACGACCGCGCACTCGTCGACCTTGCAAAGAGCCACGACGTCACCTACCGACAGCACATTGACCGCGTCACGCAATTGACCGGCGTCTTGCATGGGCTCGGAGTCGTGCGATCCGACCGGGTTGGTGTTCTTGCGGGGTCGTGTCACGAATACATCGAGCTGTGGCATGCCTGCCTTCTCGGCGCGGCGATCATCAATCCGCTCAACAGCCGCCTCGCACCCGACGAGTACGTCTACATCCTCAACGACTCGGGTACGACGGTTCTCTTCGTCGACGAAACCTTCGCGCGACTCGTCCATGACATCCGCCCACGCCTCGAACACCTGCGCACGGTCGTGCTCATCGGATCATCCGACGCCCCGCACGACCTGCGCTTCGACGACTTGATGGCCGCGCAATCACCCTGCCCGATTCCGGCCGAACCCGACGACGACCAGCCGGCGGTACTGATGTACACGGGCGGCACCACCGGACTCCCCAAGGGGGTAATTCTCCCCCAAAAGGCCATTGCCCTGATCACCTACCGCAGCCAAATGGGGATGCTTATCGAGCCCGGTTGGCGCTATCTCGCGTTCATGCCACTGTTCCATGTCGGCAGCATCATGACGTGGGCGTTGCTCATTCCGACCGGCGGTTCGGTCTACCTGCTGCCCGGCTTCGAGCCAAAGGCGGTGATGAACGCGGTGCGCGAACACCGCATCACCGCCATCGCCGGGGTGCCGACAATGTTCGGCCTCATCCGGCACCATCCCGACTTCGAACCATCGATGTTTGAGTCGCTGACGCTGATGGGTTACGGTGCCGCGCCGATGCCCGACGCGCTGCTGGCGCGTTACATGTCGCTGTATCCGAACCTCAACTACTTCCAGGCGTACGGCATGACCGAGTTCGCCGCGACGGTGTGCGCACTCACGCCCTACGACCACAGGGTCGGTGGCGAGATCCTCGGGTCTGTCGGTCGGCCGTGCATCGGCGTGGAGATCGAGATCCGCGATCCCGAGACGACCGAACCGCTTCCCGTCGGCGCCGTCGGTGAACTCTGGATCCGCTGCGATTCGGCGATGTTGGGCTACTGGAACAAACCCGACGCGACCGCGCACGCGTTGGTCGACGGCTGGTATCGGTCGGGCGACGCGGGCCGTATGGATGAAAACGGATACGTGTTCCTCGCCGACCGCGTGAAGGACATGATCGTCTCGGGGGGCGAGAACGTCTACTCACTCGAAGTGGAGAACGCAATCGCAACCTTCCCCGGCGTCACGCAAGTGGCCGTCGTCGGCCGGCCGCACGAAATCTGGGGTGAGGCGGTGCATGCCTTTGTTGTCTGTGCACCGAACACCGTCACCGAGGCCGACCTCGACGCCCATACCCGCCGGACGATCGCGGGTTACAAGGTGCCCAAGTCGTGGACCATTCAGTCCGATCCCCTGCCGTTGTCGGGGGCGGGAAAAATTCTCAAGCGTGAGTTGCGGGATCGGCTGGTCGAACCCGCGCAGTAGCGTCACGTCATGACCTTCCAAAAACTCGATCCCGCCATCCGCGACCTCGCCAAGGGCGTCAACTTCGGCACGCTGTCATTCATGCTGCCCAGTGGCCGCATCGCCAGCCACGTCATGTGGGTGGATGCCAACGACGACCACATCCTCATCAACACCGACCTCGGGCGCATCAAGTACGACTCGATCAAGGCCAATCCGGCGGTCACCGTTGCGATCTGGAAGGCCGACAATGCCTACGCCTACGCAGAGGTACGGGGGCGCTGTGTGGCCGAAGTTGCGGGCCAAGAGGCACGCGACCACATCGATGCCTGCGCGGTTCGTTACACGGGGAGCCCGTATTCCTTCCCCATCGACAAGGTGTCATCCTGAGGATCGCCGTCGAGAAGCAGCGTTCGCTGAATCTCTGACCTCTGTTGCCTGACGGCGTCCTTGGTGGGCCAGGTAGGGATCGAACCTACGACCAAGGGATTATGAGTCCCCTGCTCTAACCACTGAGCTACTGGCCCGAAAATCGCGAACAAACCGACGCGGAGGCGGAACTTGCTCGGGGGGTGGGGCTCGAACCCACGACCCACGGATTAACAGTCCGTTGCTCTGCCAACTGAGCTACCCCCGAAGAACCTCGCGCAGACTAGCAGCGGGGTCGGGAAATCAGTCGTCCAAAAAGCCCCGCAACCGGGTCGAGTTGTGCGGATGGCGCAAACGGGCAAGTGTCTTTTGTTCGATCTGACGGATTCGCTCTCGCGTCACGCCGAAGGCGGTCGCAACTTCGTCGAGAGTGCGGGGACGCCCGTCCTCGAGGCCGAACCGCATGATGAGAATCTCACGGTCGCGTTCGGGCAGGAGGTGCAGTTCTGATTGCACGGCTCCGATCAGCGCGTTGCGTTCGGCGACCGTGATGGGCGACTCGGCGTTCGCATCGGCAATCATGTCACCATAGGCGCCCCCGTCGCTGTCCTCGCCGAGAGGTGAGTCGAGGCTGACTGTTGGAATCGCGTACTGCATGAGCTCGAGCACCTTGTCGACCCCGAGCCCACAGCGGGCTGCGACGTCCTCGGGGCTGGGGTCACCCTTCAATTCTGATGTCAGTTCGCGTTCCGTGCGTTGGATGCGGTTCACCAGATCCATCATGTGGGTGGGAATGCGAATGTTGCGACCCTGGTCGGCCATCGCCCGCGTCATCGCCTGGCGGATCCACCATGTGGCGTAGGTGGAGAACTTGAAGCCCTTCTCGTAGTCGTACTTGTCGGCCGCACGCATCAGGCCGATGTTGCCCTCTTGTATGAGGTCCTGGAGTTGCAGGTCTTTGCCGTTGTAGCGGCGCGCGATTGACACGACGAGGCGCAGGTTGGCTTCCACCATTCTTTGTTTTGCCTCGGCCCCGGCCGTCATTGCCCGCCTGAGGGATTGCTTTCCCGAAACACTCACGGTGCCGACGCGCAACTTCTCCTCGGCAAGTTGCCCTTCCCTGATCAACTGCCCGAGTCGGCGTTCCTCTTCGGCCGTGAGGAGATCGTGTTTGCCGATGTCGCTCAGGTACTGGCGCATGGCCTCAGAACCACGTTCGGTCACAGCCATACTCCCCCTCCCACCCCGACAACACTAGAGCGAAAGCGGGGGCTCCCACGACAGGATGGCGTCGCCGGAGACTCAGGCCACGAAGTCGTCTGAGACACTGTTCGACTGCAGCCAGCCGAGCAGGAACGCCGCCGCCGAATCACCAGCGGATGAGTCGAGTTGCTCGAGGTGCAGGCGAGCGTCACGGTCAGCGCGCAGCACGTTCGGGTCGGTCACGCCGCGCCGTGATGCGAGTTCTCGGCGGACCGCAGCGGCGATCAGGTTGAGGGCCTCCGCGCGACCGTTCGTATCGATGTCCACGACGACGGCCCGCTCCAGCACTTCGCGCGCCTCGGGGTCTGCGGCATCGATTGCCGCACCGACCGATCCCCCCGACTCGGCGACGGCGACGAACGCGCGTCGCATGACGTCGGTCGGGAACAAATCGGCAACCAACCACGGGGCGATGGAGTCCCAGCTCTGCAACAGAATTGCAATCGCGGCGAATTCGGCGTTTTCCCTGGTGCCCTGGTCGCGCGGAGCCGCGACTTGGATCCGCGGATTGCGCTCACGCCGCTCGACACGGGGCACCACGTCACCAACCGGCAGGCCCGTGTGAGTGGCCACCTGGCCGGCATAGATCTTGCGAACGTTCAGGTTCGGATGCTCGTTGATGACCGCGATCGCACGCTCGGCCGTACGCGCCCTCTCCTCGGGTGTGCGGACCGGGTTGGCGTCGAGAACTCGTTGCAGACGGAAGCCGAGGAACGATTGTGCGCCGTCGACCGCGGTGCGCAGCGCCTCCGGGTCGGAATGAGCAAGTTCACCCGGGTCCTTGCCCTTCGGGAACAATGCAACGCTGACGCTGACCTCGTACTTCGCCTCCCACTCATAGAAGCGCTCCGCCGCACCCTGCCCCGCCGCATCGGCATCGAATGCGAGAACGACCCTGTTTGCAAAGCGCTTGAGGATTCGTACGTGCTCTTCGGTCAGCGCGGTGCCACAGGTCGCGACGGCCCGCGGAACACCGGCGCGGTGGAATCCGATCACGTCCGTGTAGCCCTCACAGATGATCACCTGGTCGGCGCGAACGATGTCTGTCTTCGCCCAGTTGAGTCCGTACAACGTTCGCGACTTCGAATAGATCGGCGTCTCGGGTGAGTTCTTGTATTTCGCGGGGTCGGTACTCCCGGGCAGGATCCGCCCGCCGAAGGCAAGCACGTCGCCTGAATCCGAGATGATCGGAAAAAGAACACGGGCACGGAAGGCGTCCTGCATTTTGCCGCGCTTGTTCGTGAAGGCAAGGCCGCAGTCGCGCAGCACGTCCTGTGTGATGCCATTGTCTTTTGCCAGCCCGAGTGCGAGCGCGTCCCAGTCGTCGGGGGCCCAGCCCAACTTGAACTGGCGCGCCACGTCACCCGCAAGACCGCGACTGCGCAGATAGTCGCGCGCGGTGCGGGCATCGGGGCCGTTCACCAAACGATCGTGGTACCAATCGGCCGCGGCCGACATCGCCTCGACCAATTTCTTGCGGCGTTGACGGTCCTTTGACTCGGTTCCCGAGGTGTACGTGAGTTGGTAGCCGTACTTCCCCGCCAGCGACTCGATGGCGCCGACGAAATCGAGGTGCTCGATGTCCTGGACGAAACGAAAGACGTCACCCGATGCGCCACAGCCGAAACACCGGTAACGCCCGGTCTCTTCACGAACGTTGAACGAGCCCGATTTCTCGGCGTGAAACGGACACAGGCCGACCCAGTTGCGGCCCACACGCCGCAGTGCAACGTAGCCCTGGACGACTTCGACGATCGAGATTCGCTGGCGCAGCGCCTCGATGTCGTCGCCGGAAATCGCCATGCGCGGAGTGTAATTCCAGCCCCTTGATCCAGGGTTCCGGGCGCAAAACGTTGCGAAAAGCGCACCCGGGTGCGCCGAGAATCCTGTGGTGGGGGGTTTGGTTACTTGGTTTCGCTGGTGAGGCCACCGAGAACGGCCTGCGCCGCCGACAGACGAGCGATCGGCACGCGGAACGGCGAGCAACTGACGTAGTCGAGGCCGGCCGCGTAGAAGAGCCCGATCGACTCGGGATCACCGCCGTGTTCACCGCAGACACCCAACTTGAGGTCGCGCTTTACTTTGCGGCCCCGCTGGGCGGCCTGGTGGACGAGTTCACCGACACCCGACTGGTCGATCGTCTCGAACGGGTTGCGCTTGAGCAGACCGGCCTCGAGGTACGCCGGCATCATGCGGCTCTCGACATCGTCGCGGCTGAAACCGAACGTGAGCTGGGTCAGGTCATTGGTACCGAAACTAAAGAAGTCGGATACCTCGGCGAGCTCGTCGGCACGCACCGCGGCGCGCGGCGTCTCGACCATCGTTCCGATCGTGACCTTCGGCCGCGACACCTTCTTGCCCTTCGACCTCGGTGCCGGCTTTGTGGCGTTCTCGCGCAGCACTTCCTCGACCCACGAACGCGCGAGGGCGAGTTCTTCACGGGTGACGGTGAGGGGAATCATCACCTCGGCGACCGGCTTGTAGCCCTCGGCCGCCACCTCGTCGGCGGCCTCGAGGAGTGCACGCACCTGCATCGCGTAGAGACCGGGCTTGATGACACCGAGACGCACTCCGCGCGTGCCGATCATCGGGTTGAACTCCGACCAGCTTTCGGCGGCTTCGAGCAACTTCTCCTCGACGTGGCTGAGACCGGTGGTCGCCTTCTTGATTTCGAGTTCCGATACGCGCGGCAGGAATTCGTGGAGCGGTGGGTCGAGGAGGCGCACCGTGACGGGCAGGCCCGACATCTCGCGGAAGATCGCCGCGAAGTCTTCCTTTTGCACCTTGCGCAGGTCTTCGAGAGCCTCGGCCTCGGCTTCGGGGGTGTCGGCGAGAATCATGCGTCGCACCACCGGCAAACGGTCGGGGGCCAGGAACATGTGCTCGGTACGGCACAGTCCGATTCCCTCGGCGCCAAGCTCACGTGCGTTCTTTGCGTCCTCACCGGTGTCGGCGTTGGCCCGCACGGCCATCTTGCCTTTGCGGATCTGGTCGGCCCACTTCAAGATGATCCCGAATTCCCTCGGCGGCTTGGCGGCCTCGAGCTTCAACTCGCCGACGACGACCTCGCCGCTGGCACCGTCGATCGAGATGACCTCGCCTTCCTTGACGACCACACCGCCGACCGAGAACTGCCTGCCCTCGATCTTGACGGCCTCGGCACCCACCACGGCGGGGGTTCCCCAACCGCGTGCCACGACGGCGGCATGGCTGACCAGACCGCCGCGGGCGGTGAGGATGCCCTTCGACACCATCATGCCGTGCACGTCTTCGGGGCTCGTCTCGTTGCGAACGAGGATCACGTCTTGACCCGCATCGGCGGCGTCGGCTGCATCATCGGCGGTGAAGTACACCTTGCCGACCGCGGCACCCGGCGACGCAGCGAGGCCCTTGGTCAACACGACACCTTTGTTCGCGAACTGCGGGTGCAGCACCTGGTCGAGGTGGTCGGCGGTGACGCGCATGACCGCTTCCTTCTGGGAGATCTTCCACACCCGCTTGCCCCTGCCGCTGCCCTTGGTCATGTCGACGGCCATCTTCAGCGCGGCTGCACCGGTGCGCTTGCCGACGCGGGTCTGGAGCATCCACAACTTGCCCTGTTCGATGGTGAACTCGGTGTCGCACATGTCCTTGTAGTGACGCTCGAGACGCTCGAAGATGACGAGCAGTTCGGCGTGCACCTTCGGGAAGTACTTCTTGAGCGCGTCGAGGTCCTGCGTGTTGCGGATACCGGCAACGACGTCTTCGCCCTGGGCGTTGACGAGGAAATCACCGTACGGCTTGTTGTCACCCGTGGCGGCATTGCGGGTGAACCCGACACCGGTGCCCGAGTTGTTGTCACGGTTGCCAAAGACCATGGCCTGCACGTTGACCGCTGTGCCCAGGTCGTGGCTGATCTTCTCGCGCACGCGGTATGCGATGGCACGGGGGCCGTTCCAGGAGCGGAAGACGGCCTCGATCGCACCGCGCAACTGCTTCTCGGGGTCCTGCGGGAAGGGTTTTCCCGTGTGCACCTGGACGATCTTCTTGTACGTCTCGCAGAGCGCCTTCAATGCGGCGGCCGGCACGTCGGCGTCGGATGCGGCACCCGTGGCCTGGCGTACCTTGGTGAGCTCGTGTTCGAACTCCTCACCGTCGAGACCAAGGACGATGCGTCCGTACATCGAGATGAAGCGGCGGTACGAGTCGAACGCGAAACGCTCGTCACTGTTCTTGGCAAGACCCACCACGGTCTTGTCGTTCAAACCGAGGTTGAGGACCGTGTCCATCATGCCCGGCATCGAGAACTTGGCACCCGAGCGGACCGACACGAGCAGGGGATCACCGGCGTCACCCAACTTGCGACCCATCTTCTTTTCCAACGCAGCAACGTTCTTGGCGATCTCGCCGTCGAGACCCTTTGGCCAGCCGCCCTTCATGTAGGCGCGGCACGCGTCGGTGGTGACCGTGAAGCCGTGGGGCACCGGCAGCCTCAACACGCTCATCATCTCGGCGAGGTTGGCCCCTTTGCCGCCGAGGAGATCTTTCATCTCCTTGGGGGCGCGGCGGTGTTTGTGATCGAAGGCGTAGACGAATGGCACGGTTCGGGAGTCTACGGCGCAGGCCCCCGTAGCCTTCAACGCAGTGGGTGTTTTCCGACTGTTGGGCTTCCGGGTCGAGGTTCGACCGGGGTTTGTTCTTTTCCTCGTGCTCGTCGTGTTGCTGTACGGCGGATCGCAGGGCCTCTGGGCTGCGGGATCGATTGCGGTCTTCACCGTCATCCACGAACTCGGCCACGCCACCGCCGCACGTGCGACGGGATCGCATGCCGAGATATCACTCGATTTCCTCGCCGGCTACGCCTCGTACGTCCCGCGTCGCAAATTGTCGCGACTCGAGCGCGCGGGCATCGCACTCGCGGGTGCAGCCGCACAGTTCACCACCGCCGTCGTGGTGCTCTTGGTGATGGGAGCGAATCCGTTTTCGCGTGAGGACATCACGCTCAACGATGCGACGATCAGCATCTGGTGGGCGGGAGTGGTGCTTGCCCTGGTGAACCTGATTCCGATTCTCCCCCTCGACGGTGGCTCGATCCTTTCCCTGTGCGCCGAATGGCTCTCGCCGCGGCGCGGCCGCACGCTCATGCTGTGGTTCAGCGTGGCGGTCTCCTCGGTCGGCATCGCAGTGACCGTCGTCGTGTCGCAGTTACAGGGTTTCCTCGCCTTTGCGGCCGTGCTGCTGATCCTTCAAGTGCAGATGCTGCGCGCCGAACGCGGACTTGCCGGCATGCGCGCACGACTCACGCCCGTCGAGTTCGTCGCGGCACTACAAGACGCGGGCCGCCACGACGAGGCCGCACGCGAGGCGGCGAGTGCGTTCCGCAACGCGCCCAGCGCCGAACTTGCCGCTCGCATCGCCACGTCGCTCACCGCTGCCGGCGACCACGACGGAGCGGTCGCGTGGATGGCCCTGGCGGAGAAGTTGACGCTCACCCGGCGCGATTGATCAGGCGGGTCCGAGTGCGACACCGATGTCGGCAACGTCGCGCTTGGCACGGACGATGGCCTTGCCGCCGCCGACCGAGGTCACGGTCACACCTTCGACGACGACGTCGCCCACCCGGAAGTTCGCATCGTCGACGAGACGCAGGGTGTGCGGTGCGGTGACTGCGCGCGAATCCATCCGCTCGACCAATTCCTGGCCCGGGTAGCAACCCTTCGAGAAACTCACCGCCACCGCGACGAGACCGGTCTCGGCAGGGATGCACCCCGGTGCAAAGTCGACGCCCGCCAACGGCCAGCCTGCGGCGACACGCATCGCGTCGAAAGCCTCGGTGTCGCACGCATCGATGCCGTCGACGTCGGCGACCGACGCGCCGATCAAATCAACCGCGGTGTCGCCTCCCCACCATGCATCAACCACGAGACCGTCGGTCGGCACGCCACCCAAGGGCGACGCGAATTCGCGCGCGCCATCGCCGCGCAAGGCCACGCACTGCCAGTCGAGGGCCTCGATGTCCGCCTTGACCCTGATCCGGAAGCGGTTGAGGCGGGCGATCACCGCCCCGGCAAAGCCCACTTCGGTGTCGAGGAGGAACACCGTGTCCTCGAATCGCGTCACGCGCACCACGGCCACGACCTTCCCGGTCGGGTCGAGCAGCAGCGAATTGCGTGAGGTGCGAACGGGCATGCCGGCGATCTGGTTGCTGAGCTGCGATTGCAGGTACGACTCGGCATCGTCGCCCTGCACACAGACGAAATCGCGAGCGAGACGGAATTGGTGCAGACCCACTTCAGACCGCCGTCCCCATCGCCCGACGACGCGCCGTCATGCGCCGTGCCGCCGGAATCGCGGCGAGAAGCGCCGCCGCCTTGTTGTGACACTCGTGGTTCTCGTCATCGGGGTCACTGTCGGCAACGATCCCGGCGCCGGCCTGCAGGCTGGCGATCCACCCACCGTTGCCGTCGGGCCGAACGAACATCGTGCGGATGGCGATCGCCACGTCGAGGTTGCCGCTGAAGTCGATGTAGCCCACGACGCCCGCATAGGGGCCGCGCTTGACAGGTTCGAGGGCGTCGATGATCTCCATCGCGCGAACCTTCGGTGCGCCACTCACCGTGCCGGCGGGCATCGTGGCGCGCAGCAGGTCGACGGGGGTGAGGCCCGATCGCAACTGGCCCGACACCTGCGACGTGAGGTGCATGACGTGGCTGTAACGCTCGAGAGTCATGAGTTCGTCGACCTTCACGGAACCGAATTCGGCGACCCGCCCGATGTCGTTGCGGGCGAGGTCGACGAGCATCACGTGCTCGGCGACTTCCTTCGGGTTCTCGCGCAACTCGCCGGCAAGACGGCGGTCGTGCTCGTCGTCACGGCCCCGACGACGCGTTCCCGCGATCGGCCTACCGGTGATCTTGCCGTGCGAGAGTTGCACCAACGGTTCGGGTGAACTGCCGACGATGCACAGTTCGGGTTCGCGCACGAAATACATGTAGGGACTCGGGTTCACCTGACGCAGCACGCGGTACACGTCGTAGGGCTCGGCCTCCAGCACCACGTCGAAGCGTTGCGAGAGCACCACCTGGAAGATGTCACCCGCCCGCACGTGCTCCTTGGCTGCTTCGACGGCGCGCTGATAAGCGCCGTCGGGAAGCGAGGACGCCACACTCGGCAGGTCTTCCCCAGCAACGGGGGGTTCGACCGGACAATAAGGCAGGGGTCGTGCCAGGCAGCCGATCGTTACCCTGATGCGCTCCGATGCGGCAGCGTAGGCCGCGTCGATGTCGGTGCCGACGGTCGGGATGCTCTCCATCACGTACAGGCGCTGGCGCCAGTGGTCGAAGGCAACCAGCGATCCGATCACGTTGACGACAGCATCGGGGAGATTGCGCACATCGGGTGGTGCACCGGCAAGATTCTCGACTTCGCGCACGACGTCGTAGCCGATGAATCCGACGAGGCCGCTTTGCAGCGGCGGCAGATCGGCAAACAGCGGGGCCTGGTAGATGCGCAGCAAAGACTCCATCGCAGCCAGGATTCCCTCGTCGGTCGGCACGCCATCCGGAAGGTTGCCAGACACCTCGACCCGGCCGCCGCGCAGCACGAGTCGTGCCGACGGGTTGCGCCCGACGAAGGAGAACCGGCTCCAGCGTTCACCGTGCTCGACCGACTCGAACAGAAAACCGTCGTCGTCTCCCACCACCTTGGCGAAAACGGACACCGGTGTCTCGAGATCGGCGAGAACTTCGGCCCACACCGGAACGATGGGGTGCTTGGCGGCCAGTGCGCGAAACTCGTCGAGTGTCGGGCGCATCAGGCGGACTTTCGGTGGAAGCAACGCACTTCACCGGTGTGGCAGGCACCGCGGCCTTGTCGTTCGACGGCGGACGACAAGGTGTCATCCTCGTACCACGCTTGTTTTCCGCTACGGCTCGACAAGACCATGCGACCCTCGGCGAGGGTCCGGGCATCTTGCCTGACCACGGGAACCAAACCGCCGGGGTTGAATCCCACGGTGGCCAACTGACCGTCGAGGTGCGCGACCGGCGTGCTTGTGCGGGTATCGGCGCTCACAGGTAGAGCCCCGTGCTGCCCTCGATGCGTGACGCTGCGACCGCGTGCAGGTCGCGCTCGCGCAACATGATGTAGTCGGCGCCACCCACCTCCACCTCGTAGCGATCATCGGGACTGAACAGGACGTTGTCCCCCACCTCGGCTGCACGAACGTTTTGGCCGAGGGCAACGACCTCGGCCCAGACGAGACGTTTGGAGATTTGGGCCGTCGCGGGGATCAGAATGCCCCCCGATGAACGGCGTTCGCCTTCGTTCTGGGGAATACGGACCAGCAGACGGTCGTTGAGCATCTTGATCGGAAGCTTTTCGCGCGCGTCGCTCACGGCTGGCACGGTATCCGCGCGGAGCCACGGATAAAAACCCGTTTTCCCGCGCCAAGTAGCGTTCGAGCATGGCCCTGCACAACGTCACCGATCCGGCGGTCCGCGAGCTTCTCGATCACCAGGAAATCCGCAACGTGATCTCGCGCTACTGCTGGGCCCTCGACAAGAACGATCGCGAACTTTTCTCGAAGGTCTTTGCACCCGACGCGACGGCCCACCTCGGCAGCCCGCTCCTCGAGGGCATCGACGCCATCTGGGCCCGCATTCGCCAGGCGCTCGGCCACCTCGACAGCAGCCAACACATCACGGGGTCCCAGGAGATCAACGTGGACGGTGACACCGCCACCAGTCGTGTGTATCTCTTCGCACAACACATTCGCAAAGCAGCCAAGAACGGCCCCCACTACGTCGTTGCCGGCGAGTACCTGGACGAACTCGTGCGCACCGCGCACGGCTGGCGGATCAAGTACAGGATTCTCAACACCCTCTGGACCGAAGGCAACAGAGAAGTCGCCACCGGCGACAGGTAGTCGACTAGGCGGGTCGCACGCGCACGCCGGCCGCCGACATCGCGGCCTTGGCTTGTGCGACCGTGTGTTCACCGAAGTGGAAGATCGATGCGGCAAGAACGCCGCTCGCTCCGCCCAATGTGACGCCCTCGACGAGGTGCCCGAGCGAACCGACGCCCCCGCTCGCGATGACGGGAACGTTCACCGCGTCACACACGGCCCGCGTGAGATCGATGTCAAAACCCTCGCGGGTTCCGTCGCGGTCCATGGAGGTCAGGAGAATCTCGCCCGCACCGCGGGTGACGGCCTCGGCAACCCATTCGAGCGCGTCGATTCCCGTCGGCGTGCGCCCGCCGTTGAGGAACACCTCCCACCCCGAGCCGTTGACACGCAGCTTGGCGTCGACGGCACAGACGCAGCACTGGACGCCGAATTCGGCTGCGATCTCCGAGACGAGTTCCGGCCGTTGCACGGCCGACGTGTTGACGCTGACTTTGTCGGCGCCGGCGCGGAGCATCGAACGTGCATCTTCAAGGGTGCGGATTCCTCCACCCACCGTGAAGGGAATGAACACCTCTGCGGCGACCCGCTCGACCATGTCAATGGTGGTGCGCCGGTTGTCCGATGATGCGGTGATGTCGAGGAACACGAGTTCATCCGCGCCCTCGGTGTCGTAGCGGGCGGCCAACTCGACGGGGTCGCCCGCGTCTCGCAGGCCGACGAAGTTGATGCCCTTCACCACTCGCCCATCGGTGACGTCGAGACACGGGATCACACGTGCGACGTTCACCGACCCGACCCCACTGCGCTCAGGGCTTCGCCGAGCGTGAAGCGCCCCTCGTAGATCGCCCTGCCCGTGATGACGCCCTCGATGTTCGGAATCGCCGACACGGCCACGATGTCGTCGATGGTTCCGACACCGCCACTGGCGACCACGGGCATCGGCGCGTCGTGTGCGGCGTGCGTCAGCCCCTCGATGTCGGGGCCGACCAACATGCCGTCACGGGAGATGTCGGTGATCACCGCGCAGGCCGCCGTCGGATACATCCCCAGCGCCTCGGCAAGGCCGATTCCCGACGACTGCGTCCAGCCCTCGGTCGCGAGAATCCCCCCGCGGTGGTCGAGACCCACCGCGACGAGAACACCCACCCGGGCTGTCACCTCGGACACGAGAGCGGGTCGGCGAAGCGCCGCCGAGCCCATCACGACACGCGCCACACCTGCCTCGGCGAGGGCGGCGGCATCCGCCACCCCGCGCACGCCGCCGCCCACTTGCAGCCGTGCGCGACCCGACAGTGCGCCTGCCACACGCGAGATGACCGGACGGTTCACTGCCGCGTCACCCTTTGCGGCGTCCAGGTCGACCATGTGCACCCACGTCGCGCCGGCGGCCACGAACGCCTCCGCAACCTCCAGTGGGTCGTTGCCGTACACCGTTTCATCCGCATAGTCACCCTGTCGCAGGCGCACCACGTTGCCGCCACGCAGGTCGATCGCGGGGAAAACGACGAAGCCCGTCATCGTGCGCCCCCGCACGACTGCACGAAATTTCCGAGCATCGACAAACCGTCGGCGGCCGACTTCTCGGGGTGGAACTGCGTCGCCACGACGTTTTCGTGTCGTACCACGGCAGTCAGGTCGGCCCCGTAGTCGCACGTTGCAACCACGACTCGCGGGTCGGTGGGTCGTGCGGCGAAGGAATGCACGAAATACACCCAAGGGGTTGCGGGCAGCCCGATGAAGAGCGAATCGGTCGCGTGCACGTGCAGTTCGTTCCACTGCATCTGGGGCTTGCGCACCGTGTCGGGAATCGCCTCCACGCGCCCACGAAGCACCCCGAGGCCCCGGTGCATCGGATCCTCGTCGCTCGCGTCGAAGAGCATCTGCATGCCGACGCAGATTCCAAGGAACGGCCGACCCGATGCCACGGCGTCATGGACGACGGACTCGAGGGCCGCGCCGCGCAGGGCGTCCATGCAGGCACCGAATGCGCCGACACCCGGCAACACCACACCGTCGGCATCGGCCACCAGGCCCGCGTCCCGTGTCAGACGTGCGTCGGCACCCATGCGGACGAGGGCCTTGTGCGCCGAACTGAGATTGCCGATTCCGTAGTCGAGCACCGCAACGAGCGGAGCCGTCATGCAAGCACACCCTTCGTCGAGGGAACGCCCCCGCCCTCGATACGCACGGCGTCGCGCAACGACCGGCCGAGTCCCTTGAAGGCCGCCTCGACGATGTGGTGCACGTTGCTGCCGCGCACGAGCGTCACGTGCAGCGTGATGTTGGCGGCCGTGGCGAACGACGAAATGGCGTGCTCGGCGAGATTCGGGTCGAAGGGCGGATTGCCGAGCGGCAGACATTCGGGAATCGGCACATCCCAGAAAACGAACGGACGACCCGAGAGGTCGAGCACGATGTCGACGACGGCCTCGTCGAGCGGATAACGCCCGCTGGAGAAACGCCGCACACCCGCGCGGTCACCCACCGCCTGTCGGAACGCCTCGCCGAGGGCGAGTGAAACATCCTCCACCGTGTGGTGCGTGTCGATGTGGAGGTCGCCCTTTGCGACGAGCCTGAGGTCCAAGCCACCGTGGCGCGCAACCTGGTCGATCATGTGATCGAAGAACGGGATGCCCGTCGACACCTCGGCCGAACCCGTGCCGTCGATGTTCAATTCAACGACGATGCTGGTCTCCTTCGTGGTGCGCTCGACGACCGCGGTGCGACTCATGCCAATACCTCTTTCAGAGCGGTCACAAAGGTTTCGTTCTCTTCGACGGTGCCGACCGTGACGCGCAAGCAGTCACCGAGCCCCGCCCAACTGCTGCAGTCGCGAACGAGCACGCCGCGGTCGAGCAATCCCTGCCAGACGGCCCTGCCCGACATCGACTCGGGCCTGAAGAGCACGAAGTTGGCGCCGCTTGGCCACCACGTGACGGGCAGGCGATCGAAGGCCGCGGTGATGACATCGCGGCCGGCAACTATGTCGCGCACGCGGGATTCCATTTCACCCACGAACTTCAACGCCAGCAGACCCGCGCGCTGCTTGAAGGCGTCGAGGTGGTACGGCAACAGGACGGCTTCCATGTCGGCGACCAGCCAGCGCGGACCGATGAGATACCCGAGGCGCGCCGCGGCCATCGACCACGTCTTTGAAAATGTCCGGGTCACGACCAACGGAGTGTCGTCGTTGACGAGTTCGAGTGCCGACCACGGGGAGAATTGCGCGTAGGCCTCGTCGACCACGACGACACCCGGTGCGACTGCCAGCATCACCTCGATGTTTTCGCGCGGCTCGACGGTTCCCGTCGGGTTGTTGGGCGAGCAAATGAACGAGACCGCGGGCTGGGACTCGGTGACGACCCGCTCGATTTCCCGGGGATCGAGCGTGAAATCGGCGTTGCGGACACCCTCGACGACGGTTGCACCGACGACACGCGCGATCTGTGCATGCATCTGATAGGTCGGCGAGAACATCGTGACATTGCGACCCACACCCGAATATGCAAGGAGTACCGATTGCAGCACCTCGTTCGAACCGTTGGCGACGAGCACCTGGTCGGCCGACACCCCGTGGAGTGCGGCGATACCTTTGCGCAGCTCGGCAGCGACGCGGTCGGGATAGCGGTTCCAGTCGAGGTCTCGTGCGACGGCCGCGACCTCCTCGAGCCAGGCCACCGGAGGCGCGTACGGCGCCTCGTTGGTGTTGAGACGCACCGGGACATCGACCTGCGGCGAGTGATAGCCGGACAGGGCCCGAAGATCGCTGCGCAGTGGGATTCGCTTCACACGACAACGCTACCGAGGGTGACTCAGGTGTTCTTGGCTATTTTGAGCGCCCGGTCAACGGCCCTGCGTGCCGAGTCGACGGACCGCGCAATTTCGACGATCGCGCGGTGAATGTCCTCCTGCTGACGCACACCCGGACGGCCCTCCAGCTCGACGGCCCGGTCGCGCGTGCGGTCCAGCGCCTCGCCGAACGCCTCGAGTTCGTTGCGCAGGGCCATGAGGGTTTCGTTTCGCGGGGTGCCGTTGGGTTTCGCGGCCTTCGACTTCGCCATGGTTATCAGCCCCTAGGGATTCGCGGACGGGCAGATGTCAACGAGCACACAGTCCCGACATTTCGGTTTGCGGGCATCGCACGTGCGACGACCGTGCAGGATCAGCCGCAGGCTGAATCGACCCCACTCCTGGGGGGGCAGGAACTTGTTCAACTCGAGTTCCACCTTGACGGGGTCCTCCTGGGTCGTGAGACCCAGGCGTCGCGACAGCCGGCCGACATGCGTGTCGACGGGAAGTCCGGGCAGATCGAACACGACACTGCGCACGACGTTGCCGGTTTTACGACCGACGCCGGGCAGCGTCACGAGATCTTCGAGATCGCGCGGCACTTCCCCGTCGTATCGATCGATGAGTGCGCGCGCCATTCCGATGAGGTTCTTCGCCTTCGAGGCGTAGAAACCCGTCGAACGCACCAACTCCTCCACGCGCGAGACATCGGCGTTCGCGAGGTCCTCGGGTCCCGGGAACGCGGCGAACAAGGCGGGTGTCACCATGTTGACGCGGGCATCCGTGCACTGTGCCGAGAGAATCGTCGCAGCGAGCAGTTCGAAGGCGTTGCGGTGGTCGAGTTCACAAAGTGCCTCGGGAAATTCGACCGCCAGGCGCTCGGCGACGACCTTCGCGCGCGATGCTGCCGACCGAGGCTTGCCCATGTGCGGCGACACTACCCAGCACCCGACGCAACGGCGGTACCCTGACGGAATGCTGAGCCTCGAGATTCGCCGCAACATCGACGCCCAGGGCTTCGAAATCGTCAACGGCCTCCTCGAGGCCGCCGAGCGCGCCGATGGCCACCGTGCGCTCTCGGACCACCTCTGGCTCGACCTGCGCCAGGGTGGACGCACAGGTTTCGCCGCCATCATCGGCCGGGAGGACGACCATGAACACCCCGTTGCCTACGCACAGGTCTCGCGCGGCAATGAAAGCTGGAGCATCGATCTGGTTGTCCATCCGCACCATCGCTACGAGATGGCCGCGATTGGCCCGGTGATGCTCGATGCCGCACTCGACGTCGTGCGCGGCGAGGGCGGCGGATGCGTGCACTGGTGGGTGTTCGAACCATCGGCGATCTATTTCGAACTCGCCGAGAAGGTCGGCATGCACCCGAGGCGTGAACTGTTCCAGATGCGGCGGGCCCTTCCCCTCGAGACCGGGCTTTCCCTTCGCAACGAGCCCGGCTTCACGCGCGGTTTTTCCTTTGCCACCGACGCCGCGTCGTGGCTCGAGGTCAACAACCGCGCCTTTGCCAGCCACGCCGAACAGGGCGACTGGAACATCGAGACCCTCACCGCGCGCACACTCGAACCCTGGTTCGACGCCGAAGGATTCCGCATCACCGAGATCGACGGGCGAATCGCCGGTTTCTGCTGGACGAAGATGCACCCCGGCGCGGTCGGTGAGATCTACGTCATCGCTGCGGATCCCGCCTTCACGGGGCGCGGCCTCGGAACCAAGCTCACGATCGCCGGTCTCGATTGGCTCGCGGCACGCGGCGCAACGACCGGCATGCTCTATGTCGATACCAACAACGACACGGCCGTTGGCATATACCGCAAGCTGGGTTTTGTTCCCGTGTACCGTGAGCGCGCTTTCGTGGGCGACGTCAGTTGAACACCACCCTCTACGACGCCACCGCCCACGACATCGCCCGCGTGCTCGTCGGCCAGCCCGCGTACCGGGTCAAGCAGGTGTGGCAGGCCCTGTACGAACAACTGCGCGCGCCGGCCGACATCACGAATCTTCCTCTCAGCGCCCGCAACGAACTCGCAGCCGCCCTTCCCGAATCGTTGGTGTGGAAGACCGAGAGCACCGACGCAAGCGGCGACACCGTGAAGTTCCTCTGGAACCTGTGCGATGGTGGCCACCCCATCGAGACCGTCCTGATGCTCTATCCGAATCGCGCAACGGTGTGCGTCAGCACCCAGGCGGGTTGTGCGATGGGCTGCGGGTTCTGCGCGACGGGCCAGGCCGGCTTCAACCGCCATCTCAGCGCGGGTGAGATCGTCGAGCAGGTGGTCAAAGCGGCACGGCGCGCCAAGGAAATCGGCCACCGTGTGTCGAACATCGTCTTCATGGGTATGGGTGAACCACTTGTCAACGAGGCCGCGACCCGCGCCGCCGTCGAACGCATCCACGACGACATCGGCATCTCGGCACGTCACCTGACGATCAGCACGGTCGGCATCGTTCCCGGTATCCGCCGGTTGGCCCGCTGGCCACTGCCCGTCAACCTCGCGGTCTCGCTGCACGCCGCGCGTGACGAACTGCGCGACGAGCTGGTTCCGATCAACAAGCGCTACCCGATCGAGGACCTCGTCGCCGCATGCAACGATTACCTCGACCAGCGGCACCGTCGCGTCAGTTTCGAGTGGGCGCTCATCAACCGGGTGAACGACACGAGACGGGACGCGAACGAACTTGCCCGGCTCTGCAAGCGCCTGCGTCCCAGTGCGCACGTGAATCTGATCCCGCTCAACCCCACACCGGGCTGGCCCACGCGGGGGTCGTCACCCCGGCGCGTGCAGGAATTCGCCGACATCCTCGTCGGACTCGGTGTGAACGCGACGGTGCGCCGCAACCGCGGAACCGACATCGACGCAGCATGCGGCCAACTCGCCGCCGGCCAAACCATCACGCCCGTGCGCCTCGGCCGCACCGAGAACTGAGTCGCCTCAGCGCAGGTACTTCGGGTTCGCCACGCGCAGTTTGTCGACGACCGACTCGAAAACGAAGGCTTCGACGTCGCAACGCACGATGCCACCATCGTCGAAACCACCCTCACGAATCCGCCGTGCGAGCTCCGCATCATCGGCACATCCCAATTCGCGCAGACCGGCTGCGTGACGTTCGTGCTGTGCGGGGCCGAGTTCGATCTCGCGTTCCACCATCGCCAACACGTTCGCCGCGACACGTGCGTGGAACTGCATCGCACCAGAGACGTCTGGCATGACCTGGTTCTCGAGCCACTCGCGCACCGCCTCGGTCAACTGTGCCGCGCTCGGCGGGTCGTGCGGGGCTGTCACTTGACGACCGCCGACAGTTCACGAATCGCCATCAGTGCGTCGTATTCGTTCTCGCACACCCGACGGCCGATCGCGGCGAGTTCGTGGCTGCGCACCACACCGTTGAGGTGGTACGAGGCCTGGGAAATACACATCAGACCCCATTTCACCGTTCCGAGGAGTTCCCACCAACGCAGTTCCTGTTCGTCGATGCGCACACCCGACTCGGCTTCGTATGCATCGAGCAGTGAGGCATAGTCACCGACACCCGCCACCGGTCTGCCACCGCCGAACCGCCACGCGCGCACGCACACCCAGCCGAGATCTTCCGCCGGGTTGCCGATGTGCGCGAGTTCCCAGTCGAGCACCGCACGCAGACCGTCGCCACCCACGATCACGTTGCCGAGACGAAAATCCCCGTGCACCAGGCACCATTCGCGCGGCGCGGGTCGGTGTGCTTCGAGCCAGCGGAACGCGATTTCGAAAGCCGGATGGGACCGGCCCGATTCATCCATCAGTTGCACGTACTTGGCCACCTGGTCTTCACCGTCGAGACCCTCGATGGTGGTGTGGTCGATGCGGTGGATCTGCGCCATCGCCCGACCGATCTGCGACGCCAGCACGGGCCGCGCGTTTGCGAACTCGTCGTCGCGCAGAATCTTGCGGGCGATCGTCTCGCCCTCGACGGCGCGCACCACCATGAACGACTCGTCCAACGGGTTCGCCGTCATCCCGCGGGAACTTGTCACCACCTCCGCCGTCGGCACGCCAAGTGCGTGGGCCGCCTCCAAGACGGCCACCTCGACGTGCATGTCGCGCGGCGAACCCGGCCGCTGACGCTGCAACACGAACGACTCACCGCCCACGGCGAAACGCCACGTCTCGCGTGAAGCACCGCCGGTCAGTCGCTCGAGTGGCGCCACATCGCCCGTGACACCCGCACCGCGCATCACATCACCCAGCGCGCCCCGCAGTGTTGACTCAGACGATTCCACCACGCTGGAACGTTACCCTTCACGCTTGGTGTCACCCGCTCTTGAACTACACAACATTTCGCTTCATCGCGACACGACGGTCATCCTCGATGACGTGACGTGGGTGGTGCGTCCCGACGAGCACTGGATCATCCTCGGGGCCAACGGCTCGGGCAAGACCTCACTGATGCGCATCGCCGCGTTGTACCTGCACCCCAGCGCCGGCGAGGTCGTCGTCGCCGGAGGGCGCCTGGGCAGCACCGACATTCGATCACTGCGCCGTCGCGTGGCCTACATGTCGGCTGCCCTCGCCACCGAGTTGCGCCCCCAACTGCGTGCCTTCGAAGTGGTGATGACGGCCAAGCACGCCGCGCTCGAAGCGTGGTGGCACACCTACGACGATGCCGACCGCACCCGTGCCGTCGCCTGCCTCGGACAACTTGGTGTCGCGCATCTGGCGGACCGCGAGATCTCCGCACTCTCGTCGGGGGAACAGCAGCGGGTCTTTCTCGCCCGAACACGCATGAATGACCCCGCAGTGATTCTCCTCGACGAACCGAGCGGTCGCCTCGACCTCGGTGGACGCGAGCAACTCATTGGCGCCCTCGACGAGACGATCGCTTCCGATTCCGGTGTTGCGACCGCGATCGTCACCCACCACGTCGAAGAAATTCCCACGCGGGCCACTCACCTTCTTGCCCTCAAGCGGGGCAAGTCGATCGCCAGCGGACCCATCACGGGACTCCTCACCGCCGAACTCTTGTCGGAAACCTTCGAGTTCCCCCTGCGGGTCGAACGCCGCGATGACGGTCGCTTCAGCGCCCGGGCGGGCTGACGAGCGCACGCAGGTTTTCGCGGCCGCGTTCGATGTGGTCGGCCAATACCCGCTCGAGAATCCCGCCGGTCCACAGCGTGCCGCCGTAGTACAACTCGACGCGCATCACGACGGATTCGCCTTTTTCCACCATCGTGCAGGTCATGCGCCACGGCGCATGGTCACGGCCATCGTGCTCTTTGCGTTCGAAGACGACCAACTGCGGTGAATCGGTGGTCCGTTCCATGCGCAACCGCTTCGACCGGGCGAACGGCCCGACCTTTGCGCGCAGTTCGACGTCCCAGGCACCGGGCCCCGCCAGCGTCGCGCGGTGCACGAGCGGCATCCACCTCGGGTACTCAGCGAGGTCGACGACGAAGGGACGCAAACGCGTCAGCGACGTGGGTGCCTCAAGGGTTGCCTCGGTGCGCATGCGGCTCTCAGTTCCGCTCGCGACGCTCTTTGTTGCCGAACGCCCGCGCCAACAATCCGCCACGGGCAGGCTCGGCTTCGAAGGCGCCATCGACTATGTCTTCGAACAATGTGGGTGACCACGGCATTGCCTGCGTTTCGTCGAGTACGGGTTCGGCTTCGACCGCGGTGGCATCAAACAACTCGGCGGTGGGCGCCGCTTTCTTGCGGGCTTGCTTTGCCCGGGTCTGCTTGTCTCGAAACGGCCGCACGTTTGCCTTCTCTGCTTCCACAGGCTCGCTGACCGCCGGCGTTTTGAACAGCCGCGGCACCGCCTCGCGCCGGTCATCGACGTGCCAGCCGCGCGGCACCACGAGGGCATCGGCATGTCGGCGGCACAGGATTCCCGTCCCGTAGGGACGCGCCGTGTCCCCGGGCTCGAAGGGGCCCAGCCACACCAGCAAGTTGCCGGTGTTGAAGCCATAGGTGACGGTGGCAGGCGCGGAACATCCGGGTCGCTCGCAGAGTCGTGGCACACCAGAAAATTAGTGGGGCACACAACGGCGGCGCGCCATCCTGTGCTGGTGGGCGATACCGGGCTCGAACCGATGACCTCCACGGTGTGAACGTGGCGCTCTGCCAACTGAGCTAATCGCCCCTTAGCGGGTGAACCCGAAGGCTATCGGTCTGGCCTCGTGTTGCGAAAGGCGCACCTCTCTCCGGTTCGGGATCATCTTCCCGCGGTACCGCCAAACCGAGGCGCGCGCTTGAGCGACGAGAGCGTGGGCAACGGACACTTTGTGTTCATCGGCCCGAACACCCGAACCCGATCTGAACAGAACCCCGACCCGTCGGCACGGAATCGACCGCTGTCGGTCATCATCAACATCCACCATGGGTCGGCGCGCCTTGCTCGCTGATGCGGATGGGAGCGAGGGACGCGATGAGGTGGGTCGAGCCCGCGTTTGGCGAGCACCCGCCCCTTGAGTCTGCTGCCGAGCCTGTCCGCGGCGAACCGAAACTCGAACACCGGGCTGGCAGGATACGGGTCGATGGCCAAATTTCCCGGTGACTTCGAGTCGCATTCTCTCTACTTCGATGACCACCAGGCGCTGCACGCCGCGATCGGTCGAATCTGGAGCCACGATCCGATGTTGGCGGACTTCGTTGGCGCAGAGATGCGCCGGGCCGTCGACGACCCGGAAAGCAACGTGCTGTGTGTTGGCACCGACGGAGACCTGACCGTGACCGTCATCCTCGTCCCGCAGGCAATGATCTCGAATCAGACAGGACCCATCCTCCTGCCGTCCGCCGACCCGCGCCACGTACTGGCGGTTGCGTCCGTCGAGGTCCTTGGCAGAAGGGCGCGTGAGTGCCTCGAGACGGGACCGACTGCCCAAGCCCGCTCTGAGTGGGACAACACCGTGAACTGGTTCTTCGATCGTGCGCTCGCACTTGCCCGTTCGGGAGTCCGCCCGAAAGTGCCGGTGTCCCCAGAGTGTCTGTGATCCGGGGCGTCGGGTGCGGGAAACCTAGCTTGGGCGTTCACCCGCCGGATGGGACCGGGGCCCAAGCACGCACCACGCAGGCGCGGCCCATTCCCTGACGGTCGAGAAACGACTCGGTGTCCGAGGGACACGTGGAGTCGAAGGCAATGAGGTTTCGTACGACCGCGTCGTGCGGGCCGTCACAACGCACTTCGCTGGCGGTGCCGTCGGCGGCCAGGTCCACACACGACCCCGATTGCAGCAGGTTGTCGGGGCCGCCCGGATCGGACGGCTCGGTGAAGGCGGCGACGACAAGAATTGCGGCGGTGCCGATGGCGATGAGCGTGAGCACGAAACGCCACGGGAACCTCGCGGGCGACACGTCGAACCGAACCGGTGCCGCGGGGGTGTTGCTCGGTGCCGACGCGTCGCGGTCCCCGTCGTAGGCGGCGCGCTTGTGCGGGTCGGAGAGAACGCTCCACGCCCGTGACACCGCTGCGATCGTCTCGGTGTCGACTGCACGTTTGGCGGTGTCGGGGTGAAGTTCGCGCATCCGGCGGCGGTACGCGGCCTTGACGGCTTTTGCACTCGCGTTTCGGGGCACCCCGAGAACGTCGTAGTGGTCGGGGCGCCGGTTCACCCAACCATCAATAGCCGAGTTCGGGGTGGATCGCACCAATCAGCTCGGTACCCGCCGCGAAACGGCGCACGTTTTCTCTGATGCGCTCCGACAACAACGGCACCGCCATCTCGGGGGTGTTGCCGACGTGTGGCGTGATGATGCAGTTTGGTGCCGACCACAGCGGGTGGCCGGCCGGCAGCGGTTCGGGATCCGTGACATCGAGCGCCGCACCCCCGATGACCCCTTCGCGTAGCGCCCACACAAGGTCGTCTGTGACGATGTGCCGGCCGCGGGCGACGTTGACCACCCACGCATGGCGCTCCATCTGTTCGAACTCGCCGCGGCTGAGGATTCCGTCGGTGTCGGGCGTCAGGGCGAGGGCCACGACGACGGCGTCGGCGCCGACGAGGGCATCGATCAGGTTCACGCTGGTCATCACTGTGTCGGCGCCCGGGAAATGCTCGGGCATGTTGCGCACGACGGTGATGTGACAACCGAAAGGTTTGAGCAAGCGCACGAGAGAAGTGGTGATCCCACCCGCACCGAGGATGGTCACCCTGGCAGCGAGAAGGTTGCGACCGACCGGGCCGGTCCATTCGTTTTGCCGGGCGTAGCCGCCGATGTTGCGCACAGCGGCCAGCAACAACGCCAACGCATGCTCGGCCACCGGTTCGGCGTACACGCCCTTGCCGCAGGTCCATCGTCGCGACTCCTCGACGAGGTGCACAAACCGCTCGACACCGGCCCAGGGAAGCTGCACCCACTCGATGTGCGGATTCGCATCGAGGACTTGTTCGAGTTCCTGCACCTCTGTGGATGACGCCCACACGAGCCCCCGCGCCCGCGTGACTGCGACGAGTTCTCCCCCGCCCGCAACGACGGCCTCGCGCACCCAGTCGGGGGCACTGACGGGCCCGACGGCGATGGCGGATGATTCGGGCATTCGGTTTCTTTGTTCAGTTGCCGGCGAGTTTGCGCTGCCGGCGGTTGCCGATCACGGTTCCGGCCACCATCAGGCTGACGCTGGCGAACAAGAGCATGGTTGCAAGGACGTTTATCTGCGGTGGAATCTTGACGCGCGACGCACCGAAGATCTGCAGCGGGAACGTGACGAGAGAACCAGCGTTGAAGAACGTGATGATGAAGTCGTCGATCGAAAGCGCGAACGAGAGCAGCGCGGCGGCGAGGATGCCCGGCAGGATCAGCGGGAACGTGATCTTCCAGAACGCTCGTGACGGCGTGGCGCCGAGATCCATCGCAGCCTGTTCGAGTGTCCAGTCGAAGCCGCGGATGCGCGCCCGCACCGTCACGGCCACGAACGAGATCTGGAACATGACGTGGGCGATGATCACCGTGACGTAGCCGAAGTCGACTCCCCTGTTCAGGAACAGCGTCGCAAGTGACGAACCGAGAACGATCTCGGGCGACGTGAGGGGCAAGACGAGAAAGAGGTTGATTCCGCCGCTGCCCTTGAACTTGTAGCGGCTGAGGGCGAGAGCAATCAACGAGCCGAGGATGGTTGCGCAGAGCGTGGAGATGAGGGCGATGCGCAGGCTCACCCAGAGTGCGGCAGTCAATTCCGACTCGGCAAACGGCTTTGCCCAGTTGTCGAGGGTGAAGCCCTGCCATTTGATGTTGTACTTGCCCTTCGGGGCGTTGAACGAGAAGATCACGATCACGAGGATCGGCAGGAAGATGTAGAAGAGGCCGAGGCCCGCCACACCATTGATCAAGCGCTGACCGATGCGCTGCCGCCGCGAGAACGCCGTCATGCGAGGCCCCACCCATTGGGGATCTGTCTCATGCCAGATCCTCTGTCCCCATGAACTTGGTGTAGACCAGTACGGCGATCGTGATGATGAACATCAAGACGAAGGACATCGCGGATGCGACGGGATAGTTCAGCTGCCGCAGGAACTGGTCCTGAATCGAGTTGCCGACCATCGTCGTCTGCGGGTTGCCGAGGAACTGTGCGTTCACGAAGTCACCGGCGGCCGGGATGAACACGAGAAGGCTTCCCGCGAAGATGCCCGGCAGGGCGAGCGGTACGACGATCCTGCGGAACGCCGCCGATGCGGACGAATAGAGGTCCATTGCCGCGTCGATGAGGTGCGGGTCGATTTTTTCCAGGCTGACGTAGATGGGCAGCACCATGAACGGCAGGAAGTTGTAGGTGAGACCTCCGATCACGGCGGCGGGCGTGTTGAGCAACTTGCCGTTGTCCATGATGTTCAACGACTCGAACGCCCCCTGGAGGCCGAGGCCGTCGATGATCGACACGACCGGACCCTCGTCGGCGAGGATGTTGCCCCAGGCGAGCGTTCTGATGAGATACGACGTGAAGAACGGGACGACGACGAGACCGAGGAGGATGTTGCGGTACCTACCACCACGGAATGCGATCACGTACGCCAGCGGAAACCCGATGAGGATCGTCAGCAACGTGGCGACGGCCGCGTAACCGAAACTGCGCAGGAACTGCGGGCGGAAATCCGTGAGTGCGATGCGGTAGTTGTCCCACTCCCATGTGAACGACGGGAAGAAGTCGAATCTGCTCTCCTTGCTGGACAGGGACATGACGACCATCGACCACAGCGGCGCCAGAAAGAACAGGCTGAGCCACAGAATGCCGGGCTTGAGCAGTCCGTAGGGTGCCAACGCCCGTCGTGTCTCGAGGCCACCGACGAAGGCCACGGAGACGAGTCCGACGACCGTCGCCAACATCGCGGCTGCGACGACGGCTGCAGATGGCCCCGCCACCCATCCGGCGCCGAGGGCAATCACCCCGAGCGACAAGGTGACCATGACGCCCAACCCGACGCGCTCGGGTCGCGATGCGACCGTGGCGAGACGGGCCGTTGCGTTCACGCGGTCCGCGGGATCCCGATCAAGCGCCGGTGATTGCGGCGAAAGCCTCGTCGAACTTGGCTTCTTCCTCTTCGCTGAGCGCCCCCCAACTCTGCAGGCGCGCGACCGTCGCCTCGTCGGGGAACAACAGCGGATCCTCCGCGAGTGGCGCAGCCTCGCCACCCATCTTCACGAGTTCGTCCTGCACACCCTTGACCGGCGACATGTACTGCACGTACGCGGTGATCTTGGCTGCGTTCACCGGGTCGTACACGTAGTCCATCCATTTCGCCACCGCATCGCTGTTCTCGGAACCCTTGACCCAGATCATGGTGTCGAACCAGTTGGTGCCTCCCTCCTCGGGGATGACGAATCTGACGTCGGGGTTGTCCTTCGTCAATTGCAGGACGTCGCCCGACCACGCGACGCATGCCGCAAAGTTCCCGGCACTGAGATCGTCGACATAGTCGTTGCCGGTGAAGGCGCGGATCTGACCGTCGTTCTTGGCTTTTTCGACCTTGTCGAAGGCCTCGGCAGCCTCGTCGAAGGTGCTGAGTTTGGAAATGTTTTTGCCGAGACCCATGAGCACGAGGCCCATCGTGTCGCGCATTTCGGTGAGCAGGCCGATCTTGCCCTTGAACTCGGGGGCGAAGAGATCCTCGACGCTCTTTAGTTCACGGCCCGTGGTCTTCATGTTGTAGGCGATACCGGCGACACCCGTCTGCCACGGCAGGTTGTACTCCTGGTCCTTGTCCCAGGGCTGGCCCTTGAGATCGTCGCGCAGATTGGCGATGTTCGGGATCTTGTCGACGGGCAGTTTCTGCGCCCAACCCAACTGCACGTAGCGGGCGGCCATCCAGAAAGTCGGGGCGATGACGTCGGGATCGATCTTGTCACCCTTGGAGAGAGACGGCTGCACCTTGGCGAAGTACTCGTTGTTGTCGTTGTAGGCCTCGGTGTACTTCAGCGATACACCACTCGCCTCCTGGAAGACCTTCACTGTTTCTTCGTCGATGTAGAGCGGCCAGTTCTCAAAGAAGAGCGAGTTGCCTCCCCCGCCACCCGAACCACCCTCGTCACCACCGCACGCAGCGAGAAGCGCCGGCAGCGAGAGCGCGCCCGCACCTGCCATGCCGGACCTAATGAGGAACTGCCGACGATTCAACTTCCCTGCCATGGTTGTACCCCTCCCGAGTGCTTGTTGAGAGACTATTGGAAATTGTCGGCGCGCTACAGCGACGCCTCGATCGAGTCGACATTGGTGGTGGTTGCCCCTGCGACACTCGGCCAACCATCGAGAACGAACGGAGCATCAGGGCCCCACGACAGCCAGACGGTCGAATCGGGCCGCAGGAAAGGCGGGGCGCCGTCGCCCGCCACCAGCGCGGTGACCTCGGTGTCGTTGGCCAGCCGCGCGACAACACGTACCGAGGCGCCCTGGAACACGATGTCGGTGATCGCTGCGGAAAGTGATTCACCCGCGGGTTGGGTCGCCGACACATGCAGGTGTTCGGGGCGCAGCATGACGGTGACCTGTTCGCCCGGGGTCAAGGCGACGTCGGCGTTCACGTGGCCGGACTTCACCGTGATGCGGCCACCACCCCAGAAGTCGAACGACGCACCGGCTGAGTCGCCCTGCGCCACGACCGCGGGCAGCAGGTTGGCCGAACCGATGAAGCCAGCGACGAACAACGAGTGCGGTCGCTTGTAGATGTCGGTCGCGGAACCGATCTGTTCCACGACACCTTGGCTCATGACCGCGATGCGGTCGCTCATCGTCAGCGCCTCACCCTGGTCGTGGGTGACGAAGACGAAAGTGATCTCGACTTCGCGCTGGATGCGCTTGAGTTCGATCTGCATCGCCTCACGGAGTTTCAGGTCGAGTGCCGCGAGCGGTTCGTCGAGCAGCAACGCACTCGGGTAGTTGACCAGGGCCCGCGCGAGCGCCACGCGTTGTTGCTGGCCGCCCGACAACTGTGCCGGACGGCGGTTGGCAAAGTCCGACAGGCGCACCACGTCGAGCATGTCGGAGACACGCTTTGTTATCTCGGCTTCGTCGAGCCTCTTGCTGCGCGGGCCGAAGGCAATGTTGTCGGCGACAGTCATGTGCGGGAACAGGGCATATTGCTGGAACACCGTGTTGACGTTGCGCTTGTGGGGAGGCACGGTCGAGACATCGACACCCTCGAGGAGCACCCGCCCCGACGAGGGTTGTTCGAACCCGGCGATCATCTTGAGGGTGGTGGTCTTCCCACAGCCCGAGGGACCGAGCATCGCGAAAAACTCTCCGCGGCCGATCGAGAAGTCGGCATTGTCGACCGCGACGAAGGAGCCGTATCGCTTGCAGACCTGGTCGAGGCGAATGACGTCGACATTCGCACCGTCGGCGACAGGCGAAGCGGCATCGCTCACCTCGTGTGCCTCTCAGCGGACATCTTGGCGAGCGTAACACCACGCACACGACCAGCCGTGATGAACGACTCGTCGGCGTCCATTGCATTGAGTCGTCCCGTGTGCCTCGACACCACCGACGCACGCATCATCGAATGGCTACGGGGAATGTCTGCGGGCCGACGGGCATCTCCCCGCCACGCAACTCGGTGCCGCGGCGGGTTTGTCGGAGATCGCCGCGGCCGGCAGCCCGGCGACCGAAGGCCGAGTCGTCAACTCTCGAGGTTTGCCATCACGTGCTTGATGCGCGTGTAGTCCTCGAGTGAGTAGGCCGAGAGGTCCTTGCCGTAGCCGGACTTCTTGAAACCACCGTGCGGCATTTCGGCAACCACCGGAATATGGGTGTTGATCCACACGCACCCGAAGTCGAGCCGCTTTGCCATCCGCATCGCGCGCCCGAAGTCCCTGGTCCACACCGACGACGCAAGGCCGTACTCGACACCGTTGGCCCAGCGCACGGCTTCGTCCTCGTCGCTGAACTGCTGCACGGTCAGCACCGGCCCGAAGACCTCGTTCTGGATCATCTCGTCGTTCTGCATCAGGTCGGCGACGACGGTCGGAGAGTAGAAGTAACCGTCCCCCGACACCCTGCCGCCGCCCGTGGTGACACGCGCGTGCGATGGCGCACGCTCGACGAAACCCGCGACGCGCGCGAGTTGATTGGCGTTGTTGAGCGGGCCAAAGAGAATGTCGTCGTCGTCGGGTTGGCCGGTTTTGGATGCGGCGACCGCTTCGGTGAGGGCTGCGACAAAGTCGGAGTACACCCGCGGAGCAGCCAGGACACGCGTCGCTGCGGTGCAGTCTTGACCCGCATTGAACAGACCCGCGGTGGCAATGCCCGCGGCCGCGGCCTCGATGTCGGCATCGTCGAAGACCACGACGGGTGCCTTGCCGCCGAGTTCCAGGTGCACACGCTTGAGGCTCGCTGCGGCGGCTTGGGCAACCTCCATGCCTGCGCGAACGCTGCCCGTCACCGACACCAGACTCGGAGTCGGGTGCGACACCATTGCTCGCCCCGTGTCACGGTCACCGCAGATGACGTTGAACACGCCGGTCGGCAAAAACTCAGCGGCGACCTCGGCGAGGATCGTGGTCGTTGCAGGCGTCGTGTCCGAGGGCTTCAGGACGATGCTGTTGCCGGCCGCGATTGCCGGTGCGAATTTCCACACCGCCATCATCATCGGATAGTTCCACGGTGCAACCTGTGCACACACACCGACGGGTTCGCGGCGGATCATCGACGTCATGTTGCGCATGTACTCGCCGGCGCTTTTCCCCTCGAGGTGACGGGCAGCACCCGCAAAGAACCGAATCTGGTCGACCATCGGGGGGATTTCCTCGCTCGTGGTCAGGCTGATCGGCTTGCCCGTGTTCTCCACCTCCGCGGCGACCAGGTCGCCGGCACGGGCCTCGATCGCATCGGCGATGCGGAACAACGCAAGGGAGCGTTCCGAGGGTGTCGAGTCGCGCCACACCTCGAAACCCGCCTCGGCCGCTGCCATCGCCGCGTCGACGTCGGCCTCACGCGAGAGGGCGGCCTTCGCATAGGTCTTGCCCGTGGCCGGATTGATGACGTCGGTCGTCTCGCCGTTGTGTGCATCGACAAAGCGACCGTTGATGAAGTTTCTGAAGGCCTGCATCTTGTCATCCTGCCACAGCGACCGGTGTGTATAAATAGGGTATGGCACGAGTGATCACAACTGTCGGTGTACCTCGCGAGATCAAGGAATCCGAGGGACGCATCGCCCTCACGCCCGACGGTGTGCGCGAACTCGAACGCCTCGGCATCAACGTCTACGTCGAGACAAACGCGGGTGCGGGTGCATCGATCACCGACGCCGACTACCGCGCTGCGGGCGCCGACATCGTTCCGACGGCAGCCGATGCGTGGGCGTGCGACATGGTCGTGAAGGTCAAGGAGCCAAAGGTCGAGGAGTTCGGATTCATGCGCCGCGACCTGGTGTTGTTCACCTACCTTCATCTCGCGGCCTATCCCGAGGTTGCAAAGGCCCTCGTTGCATCGGGTACGACCGCGTTCGCCTACGAAACCGTCCAGACGAAGGATCGTCAACTGCCTTTGCTCGCGCCGATGAGCGAGGTTGCGGGCCGACTTGCCCCGCAGATGGGTGCCCACTTCCTCGAGCGCACACACGGTGGTCGTGGCGTCTTGATGGGTGGCGCCCCGGGCGTACGACCCGCGCGTGTCGTGGTTCTGGGCGCCGGCAATGTCGGCTGGAACGCGGCATGGATCGCGGCGGGTATGGAAGCCGAGGTGATTCTCCTCGACAAGAACATCGACCGCCTGCGCTACGTCGACCAGATCCACAAGGGACGCATCATGACGCTTGCCTCGAACCGTGGCGCGATCGAACGCTCCGTTGCCGAGGCCGATCTCGTGATCGGAGCGGTGTTGGTGGCCGGCGGCCGCGCGCCGGTCGTCGTCTCGGAGGCCATGGTCAAGACGATGAAGCCCGGCGCCGTGATCGTCGACGTGGCGGTCGACCAAGGCGGATGCATCGAAACGACGAGGGAAACCACCCACTCGAAACCGACCTATGTGCTCCACGACATCGTTCACTACGCGGTCGGCAACATGCCCGGCGCAGTGCCCCACACGAGCACCTACGCACTCACCAACGCGACACTCCCCTACATCATTGCGGTCGCACAAAAGGGCCCGCACGATGCGGTGAGCACCGACGAATCGCTGGCCTTTGGCCTCAACGTCGCGGGCGGCGCCGTCACCAATCGGCCGGTCGCCGAGGCATTGGGACTCCCCTACGTGGCCCCGAGCGACGCGGTGAAGTAGCGACATGTCGACACCCGTTGGCGAACTCGACCTCCCCTTCGTCGGTTTCGGCGATGACCGCAACGAACGCCTCGTGGCAACCCTGCGCGCGGCGGAACAGTCGTGGCTGGCTCGCGGCGAGATCGGCTACACGGTTCTGCGCTACGACGACGTGGTAGCGGTGCTGCGCGACAAGCGGTGGCACAGTGCGGTGCCCCTCGTCGTCGAGATGTCCGCCGAAGCAACACCCGAGTTCAAGATGCGACGCCGCGAGTCGATCCTCTCCGCGGAAGGCGACACACACGTACGCCTACGTCGTCTGGTTGCACCGGCGTTCTCGCCGCGGCGTGCCGACAAGTTGCGCCCCGCGATGCGCGAGGTGGTCAACGGCCTCGTCGACCGTGTCGCATCGTCCGGCACCGCCGACATCGCCGCCGACGTGTGCGAGCCCTATCCGATTCCCATCATCTGCGAGTTGCTTGGCGCACCAAAAGCCGACTGGGAGTTGTTCAGCCGTTGGGCGACCGATGTGTTGCGTGTGTTCGACAACAACTTCAAGGTCGACATGCCGGCGATCATCGCCGCCCAGGACGGGCTCGATCTCTACACGCGCAACCTCATCGCCGACCGTCGCAGCAAACCACGCGACGACCTGCTCACCGACCTGATCGCGATGGAAGAAGCCGGCGACAGGCTGACGACCGAGGAATTGGTGATGATGGTCGAGGCGGTCATCGTTGGCGGTACCGATACCACGCGGAACCAACTCGGTCTCGCCGTCGACATGCTGATCGACCATCCCGACAAGTGGGGCCTTCTTGCCGACGACCCAACGACGGCGCCGCGTTTCGTCGAAGAGACGATGCGTCTCAACGGTGCCGTGCGCGCAACGGGCCGCGTCGCATCGTGCGACATCGAATACCGTGGTGTCCTTTTCCCAGCCGGCTCGATCGTCTTCCCCGCGCTCGCCTCGGCCAATCGCGATGCGTCGGTCTTCACCGACCCGAACCATTTCGACCCGACGAATCGTGACAGCGGCCAGCCGCAACTCACCTTCGGGTCGGGCATCCACTACTGCCTCGGTGCCGCCCTTGCACGCGCCGAACTACAAGAGGCCCTGCCGTTGCTGGCCCGCCGCATGCCCAACATCCGCCGCACCGCCGAGCCCCGCTACAAGATCGCCACCGCGGGCGTCTTCGGGCCGACATCCCTGCCGGTCGGCTTCGACCCGACTTGACCGTCGGGACTGACCTATCGTCTGGGTCCATGTCTCCCAAGAAAAACCTGAAGCTCGGCTACAACACCGGTTACTGGGGCAGTGGCCCTCCGGCTGGGGCCCTCGAGGGCATCAAGGAGGCCGAACGGCTCGGTTTCGACTCCGTGTGGACAGCCGAGGCCTACGGCAGCGATGCGCTGACGCCCCTGGCGTGGTGGGGTGCGCACACCGAGCGCGTCCGTCTCGGCACCGGCATCGTCCAGATGAGCGCCCGCACGCCCGCCGCGACCGCGATGGCCGCGATGACGGTCGATCACCTCAGCAACGGTCGCTTCATCCTCGGACTCGGCGCCTCGGGCCCGCAGGTCGTCGAGGGATGGTACGGCCAGCCGTATCCGAAGCCGCTCGCCCGCACGCGCGAATACATCGGCATCGTGCGCGACATCGTTCGCCGCGAATCACCGATCAACCACCACGGCGAGTTCTACGACATGCCCCATCAGGGTGGCGCAGGTCTCGGCAAACCACTCAAGAGCACGATCCATCCTCTGCGCAAGGAGATCCCGATCTTCCTCGGCGCCGAAGGCCCGAAGAACGTCGCACTGGCCGCCGAACTCTGCGATGGCTGGTTGCCGCTGTTCTTCTCCCCGAAAGAAGACCCGTTCTACCGCAAGTGCCTCGACGAGGGTTTCGCCAAGAGTGGTGAGGCCGGCAAGACCGACCGTTTCGAGGTGGCGTCGGGTCTTTTCATCATCCCCGGTGACAACGCCGAGCAGTGTGCCGACTTCGTGCGGCCGTTCCTCGCCCTCTACGCGGGTGGCATGGGCGCACGAGGCGCGAACTTCCACTTCGAGGTGTTCGCGCGAATGGGTTACGAAGACGTCGCCTTGAAGGTCCAGGACCTCTACCTCGCCGGCAAGAAGGCCGAGGCCGCGGCGGCGATTCCGTTGGCGATGGTGGAAGACGTCGCACTCGTTGGTCCGGTTGCAAAGATCAAGGACGAACTGGCGCAGTGGCGTGAGACCTGCATCACGACGTTCCTCCTCAGTGGCCCACCCCAGACGCTGTCGATGTACGCAGAGATTCTCGCCGCCTGATGCCCGACATCAGGCGCGGCACGGTACGTGCCGCGCTTCGGATCCACGCGTTTCGGCTGATGTTCGCCGGTTCGTTCATGTCGAACATCGGCACATGGATGCAAAACGTCGTTCTGCCGGCGTACATCTACAACCGCACCGGCCGCGCGTCGCTGGTCGGTCTCTTCATTTTCGCCCAGCTGGGTCCGATGCTCGTTCTCTCGATTCCCGCCGGAGTCATCGCCGACCGCTTCGACCGGAGGAAGTGGCTGATCGTCACCCAGACGGTGCAGATGTCGTTCTCCTTTCTTCTCTTTCCACTCACGGCCGGCGACGCCGACATCACTTGGATCTTCGCTGCACAGTTGGGTGTCGGTATCGGCAACGCCCTGAACGCGCCCGCATGGTCGGCATCGCTTCCGAGCCTCGTTCCACCCGAAGACCTGGCCGGGGCGATCTCGCTCAACTCGACCATCATCAACGGCTCGCGCGTCATCGGTCCGATCGTCGTTGCGCTTCTTGCCAACTGGGGTGTCGATACGTCGCAGGTGTTCCTCATCAATTCACTCACGTACCTCTTCGTGATCTACGCGTTGTGGCGCGTCTCGCTTCCTCATCTTGCTGCCGTGGGATCCGACGAAGGTTGGCGACAACTGACCACGGGCATTCGTATCGCGCGGGAACGGCGCGTCATCGGTCGCCTCGTCCTTTCGCTGGCCTCTTTCTCGTTTCTCTCGCTCCCCTACGTGGGCCTCTTTCCCGCAGTCGCACGCCTCAACTTCGGCATCGACGAAACGGGGTCGACGTACCGGTGGCTCTATGCAACTTGGGGTCTCGGTGCGGCGCTCGGCGGCCTTGCCATCGGAACCGTGCTCGTCTCAGTCGACAAACGCACGATCATCCGCTGCGGCTTCGCGTCTTTTGCGGTGTTCCTCGCCCTGTTCGGCGTCGCCGACACACGACTGCTCGCATTCCTCGTCGCCTTGCCGCTCGGCATCGCCTACTTCGGTACGACGACGGCGATGATGACCGTTCTTCAATCGCGGCTCGCGCCGAACGAGCGCGGACGAGTGATGGCTCTCTGGTTCATGGCCTTTGGCGGAACGGTTCCGATCGGCAACCTCGTCTTTGGCCCGGTGATCGACGCCATCGGCGCACGCTGGGTGCTGGTTGGTGGTGCGCTCTGGGCCTTGTTACTGGCCCGGTGGTGCGACGTGAAGGGTCTCGAGGGTTCGGCCCCGGACAGGTCGCATTACGTGGTCGAACCCGATGACATCTGACTTTCGCGCGACGGGTCAGCGGTTCCGCCAACGCAGTACGTCGTCCAACGTCAGCGTCGAACCACACGCCACGGATGCCTCCTGTACATCCGCCGCCAGGAGCGGAGCGGTGTCAAAATAATCTGCCGCGTAGACCGTCACCCCGTCCCGGTAACGCCGCACGCTCGTCCCGCGCGTCATCTCGACCCGAGCACCACCGGGAACGATCGCCTTCTGCAGCCACTCCTGCACGAACACTTCGCCGTCGTCAAAGACGGGCCCGAGCGGTTCGAAGATGATGTCACCGCACCTCGGCATCACATCGAGCATCCACGCGGTGATTTCCGCGCGACCGCGGAACGTACCGAAGATCGGATCGTGGTACTCCGAGTCGGTTGGATGAAAATTTGCGCACTCGGCTTCGAAGTCGACGTCGCGAGCGCGCCTTTCGCCCACATTCGCCTCGGTCGGCCAGACCACCCGGGGAACCGGTGGAAGGCCCGCACCCGGGTCGGTGCGGAAAGGGCCGGTGTCATAGACGTCGCAGGACCAGTTGATCCATCCGTCGCGGTAGCGCCGGACCGACACGCCTCGACCGACGTCCATCGGCTCACCCTCGCCGCCGATCGCAGTCGGGTCGATCACCATCTTCCACTCGTCGACACTCGCATTGCCCGCACCATCCGAAAACACGTGCGGCTCATGAGTGGGCACGAACTCGAGAAAAGGTACCGACGACATCGTTGGAACCAGCCACCCCCGTATGTCGCGCTGACCGCGGAATGCGCCGTAGATCGAATCGAAGTAGAGAGAATCAGTCGGGTGCATGAGATCGGCAATCAACTGGATGCCGAAGGTGCGCCCGGCTGCGGCAACGTCGGGATGCCCGAGCGCGGCAAGCATGTCGTTGGCGACGAGACCGGATGGGGTTTCAATGAGCCGTTCCACGTTCGTCGCCGGGTCTCCCGCGAAACCCCCGAGAAAACCGCGAACGAAACCCTCGACCGTCGACGTCGTCATGTGCCGATGTTAGGCGCCAACAAAAGGCCCACGATGCGGTCGAGGCCAACGACACGTGAAGCCTTGAACAACACCACCGACCCCTCGGGCAAAGCCTTCACCAAGTCGACCACGGCAGCAGGGCCGTCGACTCGCCGCGCACCGTAGAGATCGGTGCCGTAGGCCACGACGTCTATGCCGAGTGTGTCTGCATGATGGATCACCGATCGGTGCTGCGACTCGGAATTCTCGATTTCCGCCATCGCACCCAGCACCGCAAGCCTCCGTGGCGCGGGAATGGCGGCCATGGCCTCGAGTGCCGCTCGCAGCGATGCCGGACTGGCGTTGTAGGTGTCGTCGATGATCGTCCGGCCGTCAATTTGGTGAATCGCCATACGCATCGGTGATCGCACCGTGTTCGCAAGTCCAGCCGCCGCGGCGGCGAGATCACAGCCGGCCACACCCGCAACGAGCAGGGCGGCGGCGGCGTTGGAGGCCATGTGCATCCCCGGTGCCCCCACCCAACACCTGCCCTCCCCCCATCGTGACACGTAGCGAAAGTCCACTCCCCGAGCCCCGTGCTGAACCGCATCGACGATGCGCAGGTCGGCTCGTTCGGCAAAGCCGTAGGTGCAAACCTGCGCGTCGGTGAGCGCCCGCATCGCAAGCACACGGTGATCATCAGCGTTGAGAACCGCACAACCGCTGGACGGCAACGCCTCGACAAGTTCACCTTTGGCTCGCGCCACACCGTCGATGCCACCGAGGCGTTCACCGTGCGCCTCGGCAACTCGTGTGACCACACCGATGTCGGGCTGCACCAGACGTGCCAGGCGTGCGATTTCACCGAATCCGCGCATTCCCATTTCCAACACCAAGGCCTCGGCATCGTCAGGGGCGTTCAACAACGTGACGGGCAACCCCTGGTCGTTGTTCAGCGACTTTTCACTCGCACCGACCCGGTAGCGGGATCCAAGCGCCACGGCAAGGAAATCTTTCGATGTGGTTTTGCCGACCGAGCCGGTGATGCCGATCACGCGGCCGGCCACCCGTCCGGCCAGCACACGCCGAGCCCAACGGCCGAGTTGCGTCAACCCCGCCGAGGTATCAGACACAACGATCTGGGGCACGGCGCAACCGGGTGTCTCGTGCGAGACGAGCACCGCCGAACAGCCGGCACGAACCGCATCGCCCACGAAGTCGTGACCATCACGCGCGCCGACCACGGCAACAAAGAGGTTCCCCGCCGCAAGCGAACGCGAGTCGTACGAAACACCCGTGCAGATCACCGACTCATCGCCCACGACCCGAGCGTTCGTCGCGCGCGCCGCATCGGCAACGGGAATCCGCATACCGTGACGCTACCGCCGGTGGCTAGTACCGTCGGGGCCATGAGTGGTGCGAAGCTCGACCTTGTCGTGCTCTTCGGCGGTGAATCTGCCGAACACGACGTGAGTTGCGTGACCGCCGCGCACGTGATCGCTGCCGCGAACCAAACCAAGTACGAAATCACCGCGATCGGTATCGCCCGCGACGGCTCGTGGCATCGCGCCGATGCCTCGCCCGCCGCGACACGGTCGGGTCGACTCGCGCCAACGGGGCCGCCCCTCACGCTGGCCGACATTTCGCGCCACAACACCGTCGTGATGCCCCTGCTCCACGGACCGCTCGGCGAGGACGGCACCGTCCAGGGCATGCTCGAGGTGGCCGATTTCGCCTACGTCGGGGCGGGCGTGTTGTCCAGTGCCCTGTGCATGGACAAGGCAATGGCAAAGCAGATCGTCGCCGCGGCCGGGCTACCCCAGCCCCACTTCCGCGTCGTTCATGAACCGCACTTCGAGAGCGCCGAGATCGACGAGGTCGTCGCCTCCGTGGGTCTGCCGATGTTCGTGAAGCCAGCCAACATGGGGTCGTCGGTGGGTGTGCGCAAGGCCAAGACCCGCGAAGATGCACTGGCGGCGGTGCGTCACGCCTTCATCTTCGACGAGTGGGTCCTGTGTGAGGAAGCGATCGTCGGTCGGGAAATCGAAGTTGCGGTTCTCGGCAACTTGACAGCCGAGGTGTCGCTGCCCGGAGAAATCATCGCCGGTGCCGAGTTCTACGACTACGACGACAAATACGTGAATACCTCGGCACGACTGATCATTCCCGCGACTCTCGACACCGACCAGACGTGCATCGTGCGGGAACTCGCGGCCCGCGTGTACGCAGAACTGCGTTGCGAGGGTATGGCACGTGTCGATTTCTTCTTCGAGGAAAAAGGCCGTGGGTTCTTGTTGAACGAGGTGAATACGATCCCGGGCTTCACGCCCATTTCGATGTACCCGAAGATGTGGGCGGCGAGCGGTCTCCCCTACGACGGGTTGATCGATCGACTAGTCGAGCTTGCCCTCGACCGTCGTTCACGCAGCAAGCGCGGCGCGCAGGAACGCAAGTAGTTCGGTGCGCAGTTTGCGCAACGACGCAACGCCCGGCTCCCAACCCACGGCACGCAGCGCGACGGGTTCAGTTGCCACGCCGACAACGGTGGAATACGCAAAGGCCATCAACAGCCGTGCATCGGCTCGTCGCAGGTGTCCCCGGTCCATCTCGCCCTCGAGGTACGCAACCGCAAGATCAACCAGTGGCTGCATGCGCAGGACCACCGCATCGGCGAGCTCGGGACTCAGCCGGTTCAGTTCACGTACCAGGCCCAGCAGGGCCGGGCGCCGCACCGCCGGCCTGAACACGGCCGTCACCGCGGCTTCGACGCGCGCGAACCCGTGTGGTGCACTGCGCACCGCGGCCCCCACTTCGACAACCAGTTCGTCGGCCACGCGCTGGAGGACCGCGACCACCAACTCTTCTTTGGAGGCGAACCAATAGAGCAGGGTCTGCTTGGCGACTCCCACCCCGCGGGCGATGTCGTCGAGGCTCGTGGCATCGATGCCGGACGCGCCGAAGCGGTCCAGCGCCTCTTCGAGAATCCGCTCCCGCGTGGGTTTTCCCGCCATGTTTGAGACCTTACAGGAGAACCTCTACCAAATGGTAGAGAAACCTGCTAGAACTTGTTCCGTGATTGCGGAATCATTGGCGGGGCGGCGCATTGCCATTACGGGTTCGACGGGTTTCGTCGGCACCGCCCTCGTCGAGCGACTTCTGCGCAGCGTGCCGGGTTGCGAATTGTTTCTCATCGTGCGCGGTGGGCGGCGCGGTGCGCCAAGCCGCGTGAGGCGCGAGATCCTCAACAACGACGCATTCGACCGCCTGCGCAGCGAGTTGAAGGACACCGCGGAGGATTTCGAGGCAATGTGCGCCCGACGCGTCCACGCAATCGACGGTGACATTTCGGTCGACGGCCTTGGCCTTTCCGAGTCGGGTCGCGCGCAACTCGCCTCGTGTCACATCATCATTCACTCCGCCGCCGCGGTGGCATTCGACTCTCCGCTTGATTCGGCCGTCGAGGTGAACTTGCTCGGCCCCGTTCGTCTCGCGGCGTTGCTGAACGAGATGCACTCGGAATCAGCCGCCAAACCCCACCTCGTTGCCGTGAGCACGTGCTACGTGGCTGGAAACCGCCGCGGTCACGCACCCGAGTTGCTCGTGTCCGAAGGACCATTCGACATCGGTCTCGACTGGCGCGCCGAAGTCGACTCGGCGCGGCGCCTGCGCGGTGACGTCGAGGCCGCAAGCCGCACTCCACAGGCGCTCGAACGCTTCCGTGCCAATGCACGACGCGAACTCGGCGCAGCCGGGGCGCCTGCCCTTGCAGCCAAAACCGAACAACTGCGCGACAAGTGGGTTGAGAACGAATTGGTGCGGGCGGGTCGTGCGCGTGCGGCGAGCGTTGGTTGGCCCGACGCCTACGCATTCACCAAGGCCCTCGCCGAGCAGGCCGTCTTCGAGACAAAGGGTGACCTTCCGGTCAACGTCGTGCGTCCGTCGATCATCGAGTCCGCTCTCGCCGAACCGCGACCCGGATGGATCCGCGGGTTCCGCATGGCCGAGCCGGTCATCATTTCCTATGCGCGCGGTTTGTTGCGCGAGTTCCCGGGCGTGCCCGAGGGAACCATCGACGTGATTCCCGTCGACATCGTCGTCGCGGCAATCATCGCCGTCGCCGCGAAGGGTCCCGAGGCCCCCTTCATCACTCAGGTTGCATCGGGCAGCACGAACCCCTTGCGCTACAGCCAACTCGTCGACAACGTTCGTGACTGGTTCACCGCCCACCCCGTGCACGATGCCGAGGGCCAACCGATCGTCGTACCCGACTGGAACTTCCCCGGTCGGGGTCGTGTGCAAAAACAACTCGACAGGGCCCAGACACTCGTGATGCGGGGCGAGCGCCTTCTCCAGTCCTTGCCGCTGCGCGGCACGCAGGCGACATGGAGCGCGAGACTCGAGGAGCGCCGCATCGAAATCCAGCGCGCCCTCGAATACGTCGAACTCTACGGGCTCTACACCGAGTGTGAGGCGATCTACTCGGTCGACAATTTGCTGCGCATCTGGAACGAACTCGACGCCCGCGATCAGGACACCTTCTGCTTCGACCCGCGGGCTGTCTCGTGGGACCACTACGTACAGAACATCCACCTCCCGTCGGTCGTCGAACACGCTCGCGTGAAGATGACGCCGGGAAAAACGAAGACCGACCGCAGCGCTCGGCTGCGTGCCAACGTATTGTCACCCAACCGCCAGGTCGCAGCATTCGACCTCGAGAACACCCTCATCGCCTCCAATGTCGTGGAGAGTTATTCGTGGCTGGCCACACGCCACCTCAACGGCCCCGAGCGCATGCGCTACGTGATCCGGACCTTGCGCGAAGCACCGACACTGCTCGGCATGGATCGAAAGGACCGTGGCGACTTCCTGCGTTACTTCTACCGTCGATACGAAGACGCCCCGGTCGAACAGATCGAGCGTGATGCGATGGAGATGATGACCCACATCATCGTCGCCAAGTCGTTCCCGGCGGCCATCCGCCGTGTGCGCGAGCACCGCGCGCTGGGACACAGGACGGTCCTCATCACCGGTGCGCTGTCGTTCAACGTCGAATCGCTGCGCCCACTGTTCGACGAAATCGTCGCCGCGGAAATGTCGATTCGCCCCGACGGCACCTACAGCGGCCAGCTGACCAAGGTGCCCCCGACCGGCGAAACACGCGCACAGGTTCTCGGCGAGTATTGCGACGCCAACGGGTACTCGCTCGACGAGTGCGTCGCATACGCCGACTCGACCTCCGATCTGCCCTTGCTCGAAGCCGTCGGGCACCCCGTTGCGGTCAACCCTGAAACACGGCTGGCTGCCATCGCCCGCAAGCGTGGATGGCTGGTCGAGGAGTGGGACAAGGCCGCAGGCGCCCCGAAAAAACTGCTCCCTCTCGCGCCAATGCTAAATGAGCGACAGCGATGAGAGCACTTCGCATCGACCGCAACACCGGGCGCTTCATGATCGCGCGTCTGGCTTCGGGCATCGACACCGGTTCGGCCGCAAAGATCGGCCCGTTGACCCTCGGCGAGGCCGATGCACCCGCGCTGCCCGGTGTCGGCTGGCAGCGCGTCTACCCGCGCCTGACCGGCATCTGCGGTAGCGACCTCGCCACCGTCGAGGGCCATGCGTCGACCTACTTCGAGAATTGGGTCAGCTTTCCCTTCGTTCCCGGCCACGAGATCGTGGGTGAACTCGACTCGGGCGAACGCATCGTCGTCGAACCCGTACTCGGCCATGCCGCACGTGGTCACGCGCTGCCCTTCGAGGGTGCTGCACCCGGCGATGGTGACGACTACGCACACCTTGCGTTGCCACCCCTCGAACCCGGCATTCAGATCGGTTTTTGCAACTCCACCGGCGGTGGGTGGGCCACCGAACTCGTCGCACACGAATCGCAGATCCACCGCATCCCCCACGACATGAGTGATGAACGCGCGGTTCTCATCGAGCCCCTCGCTGGTGGAATCCACTCCGCCCTTCAGGCCGTGGAGTCGGTGCGCGGCGTCGAATCCCCGGTCATTGCGGTGCAGGGTGCGGGAACGATGGGCCTGTGCGCCATTGCGGGTCTGCGTACCTTCGCGCCGCACGCGCACGTCGTCGTCGGCGCCCGCTACCCCGCCCAGGTGCGCGCAGCCAAGGAACTCGGCGCCACCACCGTGGTCGACGCAAGCGAACTCGCCCGCACCGTACGCCACGTCGTGGGCTGCCACATCGTGGGCAACTACCTGTCGTCGGGGGCACACGTCACGATCGACGCCGTCGGCAACAGCGAGAGCATCGGAACTTCGATTCACATCACCCGCCCGCATGGCCGCATTGTGTTGATGGGCATGCCCGCACGGGTCGACGTCGACCTGACCGGCCTGTGGCACCGCGAAACCGAACTCAAGGGTTCCTACACCTACGGAACCGAAACGCTGCCCGACGGGTCGCGGCGCCGCACGTTCGAGCTTGCGATCGAACTCGCCGGCGCGGTCCAAACCGAACGCCTGCTGTCGGCCACCTACCCACTCGAGGACTACGTGCGCGCACTGCGCCACGCGGCCGAGGCGGGCCCGCGCGGCGCCATCAAGATCGCCTTCGACCTTCGCCCCGAACTTCTCAAGACCGACAAATCGAAGAAAGCAGAGAACCGCTGATGCCACGTCCCGGTTTCGTCCTCGAAGTCGACCGCTCGACTCCCCCGATTCTCTTCTGGCGCGGAGAGAACTTCTCGCTCGAAAAACTGCCCGCCGACCGCTCGCGCGTCATCTATGCGCCCGAACCCCACAAGGTCATCGACGACATCGACGGTGCGATCAACCACGCGCTGCTCAACCCCGTGGACATGGACCCGCTACCGACACTTTTGGTCCCCGGCATGAAACTGACCATCGCCTTCGACGACATCAGCCTGCCGCTGCCCAAGATGACGCGACCCGACATCCGCCAGCGCATCATCGAGGCCGTTCTCGACATGGCGGCCGAGGCCGGCGTCGACGACGTGCACATCATCGCCGCCCTCGCGCTGCACCGCCGCATGACCGAGGACGAACTGCGTCACCAACTCGGCGACCGCATCTACGACGCCTTCGCGCCGCGCGGCATGTTGTACCAACACGATGCCGAAGACCCCGACAACCTCGCGCTGCTCGGCGAAACCGCCCACGGCGAGGAGGTCGAGATCAACAAGCGTGCCGCGGAGAGCGACCTCTTGGTGTACGTCAACATCAACCTGGTCGCGATGGACGGCGGATGGAAGAGCACGGCAACGGGGCTCGCGTCGTACCGCTCGCTGCGCCATCACCACAACACCCACACGATGCAGAACAGCCGCTCGTTCATGGATGCCCACAAGAGCGAACTGCACAAGAGCAACTGGCGCATGGGTGAGGTCATGCGCAAGCACGGCCCGAAGATCTTCCAGATCGAAACCACCGTCAACAACGACACGTTCCCCAAGCCCTTCGACTTCCTCGCCAAGCGCGAGTGGGAATGGAACGGCCGTGACCGCGCCAAGTTCGTCGCCGCCAAGGCCGGCCTCAATCGCACGCCCCCGCGCATGGCGCGCAACATCTTCCACGGCATCGAAGCACCGCACAACATGACGAGCATTCAGTGCGGCGAGGTCGAAGCCGTTCACAGGCTCACCACAGAAAACGTGTGGAAGCAGCAGTTGGTCGAGGTGCAGGGCCAAACCGACATCCTGACGATGGGCATCCCCTTCATCTGTCCCTACAACGTGAACTCGATCATGAACCCGATCCTCGTCATGTGCACGGGTCTCGGCTACTTCTTCAACCTGTACCGCGGCAAGCCCCTCGTGCGCGAAGGTGGCGTCGTCATCATGACCCACCCAACGACGAACGAGTTCCATCCCGTTCATCACCCCAGCTACATCGACTTCTTCGAACAGGTGCTCACCGAAACCACCGTGCCTCACGAACTGGAAGCACGCTTCGAAAAGCAATTCGCCCAAGACGATTGGTACCGCCACCTCTACCGCACGAGCTACGCCTACCACGGTGTGCACCCCTTCTACATGTGGTACTGGGGCAGTCACGGCCTGCAGCACTGCGGCAAGGTCATCATCGTCGGCGGTGACGCTCCGACGGTCCACCGTCTCGGCTTCACGCCGGCCTCGACGCTCAACGACGCGCTGGAAATCGCCAGCGACGTGGTTGGCCGCAGCCCCACGATCACCCACCTCCACACCCCGCCGCTCATGGTCGCGGACGTGAAGTAGGAAACGACCCACGATGGCCCGCGACTACCCGAAGCAGACCGTGCGCAGCGCCGCCTCGCGGCGCGTACTGGAGCGCGCCGCCGGACTCGCCGAGGGCCTCGAATCCCTCGCCCGCAAGCCGGTGAGGTCGTGGCGCTCGAAGGGTTTCCCGTACCGCGCGCCCAGCGTGCCGCGCGGTGTCGAGGTGCCCCCGAAGCCGTCGACCCTTGGTGCCGACTTCGACACCGATTTTGCTCGCGGTCCCGGTTCACGTTTCGTTCGGCGCCTTCTCGTCGCCGGACCGGTCACCGCAATGGTGCAGTTCCTCGCGCGGCCAAAGGTCGAGGGCGCCGACCGCCTCACCGACCTTGCCAACAATGAGTCGATCGGCGGCGTCATCTTCGCCCCCAACCACCACTCGCACCTCGACACGCCGCTCATGGTCACCGCCGTTCCGAAGCCCTGGCGCGACCGCCTCGTTGTCGCGGCGGCCGCCGACTACTTCTTCGACAAGCGCGTGAAGGGCACACTCGCTGCACTCACTCTCAACGCCATTCCGATCGACCGGGAAACCACCAGCCGCAAGTCGTCGGATGAACTACGCCGCCTGCTCACCCGCGACTGGAGCCTGGTGATCTACCCCGAGGGCGGTCGTTCGCCCGACGGCTGGGGCCAGGAGTTCAAGGCGGGTGCCGCGTACCTGAGTGCCAAGACCGGCGCACCGGTTGTTCCCGTCTTCATCGACGGTACCGGTGCAATCTTCGGCAAGGGCATGAAGCGCCCGAAGCGCGGCCACACCCGTGTCGTGTTCGGTGCGCCACTCTTCCCCGACGAAAACGAGAACACGCGACGTTTCAACGATCGCATTGAACGCGCAGTCACCCTGCTCGGCGACGAATCATCGACCGACTTCTGGACCGCGCGGCGCCGCGCCGCCAGCGGCAACGCAACGCCACTCACCGGTCCCGACTACACGGGTTGGCGCAGGCAGTGGGCCCTCTACGAACACCGCAAGGTGGGTGTCGCCGGACAACGTCGTCGCCAGAAGCGCCGTTGGCCCGACTTGGGCAACTGACAAAACGGTCTTCTCAGCCGCCAACGGCAGGAATCACGATCGACTGACCGGCGAACAGGGCAACCGCGTTTGCATCCATCCAGCCGTTTGCTGCCATCAGTGCGGCGATCTTCACGCAGAACTTTGAACCGATGAGCGACAGCGAATCGCCGGGCTGAATTTCATACGTACCGGCCGGCCGTGCACCACAGCCCTGACCAGCAGGACCTTGAGGTGTGAGCGTCGTCTGTGACATTGCCATCTCGGTTGTGGTCTTTGCGGTCGGCGGAATACGCAACGTTTGACCTGGGTACGGGAACTGGGTCACGGACACCCATCCGTTGTACATCAACAGCTCCTCGACGCTGATGCCGTACATCGTCGCCAATTTTATCGGCGAGTCACCGAGTTCGACGACGTACGCTTGCTCAACACCAACCGAACCCGGCGGCAACGTCGTGTTCGACATCGGCGCGGTCGTGATGACCGGCGGAATGGTGGCGAAGTCGGTCGGCGCGATGGGCACCAGAGTCGTGGCGGTGCCTCCCACGTCGCCACCGCAGGCAGAGACGCCCAATACGAGCAGCGGCGCGATGGTGACGCCGAGCGCAATGGTCGTGATGCGGGGGCCGATTTTCATTGCCCCGTCAGCGTAGGTGACGGTGCCGCCCGGATCGCGTCAGACCAGCGGGCGTGCCGTCGGCGAAATGGGCTTTGGCAGGTGCGTTTCACCCATCAGGTACCGATCCACGCCGGCTGCGGCTGCGCGGCCCTCGGCGATCGCCCACACGATGAGGCTCTGGCCACGACCCATGTCGCCGGCAACGAAAACTCCGTCCAGGTTGGTTGCGTAGTCGTCGTTGCGCCGCACGTTGCCTCGCTCGTCGAGCGCAACGCCCAGTTGGTCGAGCCAGCTGCCCTTTTCCGGGCCGAGGAATCCGAGCGCAAGGAAAACCAGGTCGGCACGAAGTTCCCGGTCGGAGCCTTCGACCTTTTCGAACTTGCCGTTGACCATCTGCACTTCGTGGATAAGTAGTGCACGAACGTTGCCGTTGCCGTCGTCGACGAAGCGTTCGGTGTTCACGCTGTAGATACGCTCGCCACCTTCTTCGTGCGCACTCGCGACGCGGTAGACCAACGCGTACTGTGGCCACGGGTTGTTGCCGCCACGCTGCTCGGGCGGGCGCGGCATGATCTCGAGCGACGTCACCGACTTCGCGCCTTGACGCAGCGCCGTGCCGAGGCAGTCGGCACCGGTGTCGCCGCCACCGATGATGACGACGTGCTTGTCCTTGGCGTCGATCGGATGGTTGTCGAGGTCGCCCTCTTGCACCTTGTTCGAGATCGGCAGGTACTCCATCGCCTGATGGATTCCCTGCAACTGGCGGCCGGGAACGGGAAGGTCGCGCCATGCGGTTGCGCCGCATGCGAGCACGATCGCGTCGTTGCTGGCACGCAGGATGTCGATGTCGATGTTCTCCCCCACGATGGCGTTCGTGCGGAACTCGGTGCCTTCGGCCTTCATCTGCTCGAGACGACGGTCGACGTGGCGCTTTTCCATCTTGAATTCGGGGATCCCGTAGCGCAAGAGACCACCGATGCGGTCGGAGCGTTCCAGCACGACAACGTCGTGGCCGGCGCGGGTGAGCTGTTGAGCGGCGGCAAGGCCCGCGGGTCCGCTGCCGATGACGGCGACACGCTTGCCGGTGGTGACCGTCGGCTTCTGCGGGGTCACCCAACCTTGGGCCCAGGCATGGTCGATGATCTCGACTTCGACCTGCTTGATGGCAACCGGGTCCTGGCTGATGCCAAGCACGCAGGCCGACTCGCACGGCGCCGGGCACAGGCGTCCGGTGAATTCGGGAAAGTTGTTCGTTGCGTGCAGACGATCGATGGCGTCACGCCACGCTCCGCGGTAGACAAGGTCGTTCCAGTCGGGAATGAGATTGCCGAGCGGACAGCCGTTGTTGCAGAACGGGATACCGCAGTCCATGCAACGTCCAGCCTGACGGTTCAACTCATCGCGGTCGAAGGGCGTGTAAACCTCTTTCCAGTCACGCAGCCGCACGGGCACCCCGCGGCGCTCGGGGCCCTTGCGGTCCCACTTCAAGAAACCGGTTGCCTCACCCACGGGCGGCCTCCATCACTCGTTCGTTGGTTTGTTCCTCGTTCAGACCCTCGGCCTGCGCCTTTGCGATGACGTTGAGCACGCTGCGGTAGTCGCGTGGCATCACCTTGCGGATCTTGGAGACCTCGACGTTCCAACCCTCGAGCAGTCGCCCGGCAACGCTCGAAGCGGTGTGGCGCCTGTGGTCTTCGACGGTCTTCTTCAGCCATGCGATGTCATCGTCATCGAGTGGTTCGATTTCCACCAACTCGTAGTTCACACGTGAGGCGAACGCGCCGTCACGGTCGTAGACGTAGGCGATACCTCCCGACATGCCGGCCGCGAAGTTGCGCCCCGTCTGGCCGAGAACCACGACACGGCCGCCTGTCATGTACTCGCAGCCGTGGTCTCCGACCCCCTCGACGACGGCGGTTGCGCCCGAGTTGCGCACGCAGAAACGCTCACCCACGATTCCGCGCAGGAAGATCTCGCCCCCGGTCGCGCCGTAGGCGATGACGTTGCCGGCGATCACGTTTTCCTCGGCGACGAATTTCGCCTTGGTGTCGGGGTGCACGACCAGACGACCACCCGAGAGACCCTTGCCGACGTAGTCGTTGGCATCGCCCTCGAGACGCAACTCGATCCCCCTCGGCACGAATGCACCGAAGGATTGTCCGGCCGAACCCGTGAAGTGGATCTTGATGGTGCCGTCGGGCAGACCCGCACCACCCCACTTCTTGGTGACTTCGCTGCCGAGCATCGTGCCGACCGTGCGGTTGACGTTGTTGATGCGCACCTTCATCTCGACCGACTTGCCATCCATGATCGCGGGCTGGCATTCGGCGATGAGCTGATTGTCGAGCGCCTCGCCGAGTTCGTGGTTCTGGCCGACACTGTGGTGCAGGGTCTGGCCGTAGGGGTTCTGCGGAACGGCGAGCAACGGCGAGATGTCGAGGCCACTCGCCTTCCAGTGGTCGATCGCCGCGACGGCATCGATCATTTCGACGTGGCCGACGGCTTCCGTGATCGAGCGGAATCCGAGGGCGGCGAGATATTCGCGCACTTCCTCTGCGACGTACTCGAAGAAGTTGACGACGAACTCGGGCTTGCCGTCGAAACGCTTGCGCAATTCCGGGTTCTGCGTTGCGACGCCGACGGGACAGGTGTCGAGGTGACACACGCGCATCATGATGCAGCCGCTCACCACCAGCGGTGCGGTCGCAAAGCCGTACTCCTCGGCGCCGAGCAGTGCCGCAACCACGACGTCACGACCCGTCTTCATCTGACCATCGGCCTGCACCACGATGCGGTCGCGCAATCCGTTCAACATCAACGTCTGCTGCGCCTCGGCGAGTCCGAGCTCCCATGGGGCGCCCGCATGCTTGAGCGAAGTGAGTGGTGAAGCGCCGGTTCCACCGTCGTGGCCCGAGATGAGAACCACGTCGGCCTTCGCCTTGCTGACGCCGGCAGCGACGGTGCCGACGCCGACTTCGGCGACGAGCTTGACGTGCACGCGTGCGGCGGGGTTCGAGTTCTTCAAGTCGTGGATCAGTTGCTTGAGATCCTCGATCGAGTAGATGTCGTGGTGCGGCGGCGGCGAGATGAGGCCGACACCCGGCGTGCTGTAACGCGTTTTCGCAATCCACGGATACACCTTGTGTCCGGGCAACTGGCCACCCTCGCCGGGCTTGGCACCCTGGGCCATTTTGATCTGCAGGTCGTCGGCATTCACGAGATATTCGCTCGTCACACCGAACCGACCCGAGGCCACCTGCTTGATGGCCGAGCGCTTCGAATCACCGTTCGGCAGCGGCGTGAACCGCTCTGCATCCTCGCCACCTTCACCCGTGTTGCTCTTGCCGCCGAGACGGTTCATCGCGACTGCGAGGGTTTCGTGCGCCTCGGCCGATATCGAGCCGTAGCTCATCGCGCCGGTCGAGAAACGCTTGACGATCTCGCTCACCGGTTCGACCTCGTCGATCGACAGCGCGGGACGCATGCCGGTCTTCAACTTGAAGAGTCCACGAAGCGTCGCGAGTTCGCGCGACTGGTCGTCGACCGCGGCGGTGTACTGCTTGAAGATGTCGTAGCGACCACTGCGGGTGGCGTGCTGGAGGCGGTAGACGGTCTCCGGGTTGAAGAGGTGGAACTCACCTTCGCGGCGCCACTGGTATTCGCCTCCCAACTCGAGCTTGCGGTGCGCCCGTTCTTCGGGGCGGCTGGGGTGGGCGGTGGCGTGACGGGCAGCGACCTCGGCTGCCACCTCGTCGAGGCCGATACCGCCGAGACGCGAGACGGTTCCCGCGAAGAACTCGTCGACGAGGTCGTTCGACAAACCGATGGCTTCGAAAATCTGCGCGCCGGTGTACGACGCGACCGTCGACACCCCCATCTTCGACATCACCTTCAGCACGCCCTTGCCGGCGGCCTTGATGTAGTTCTTGCGGGCCTTGGCGGGGTCGACCCCGCCCAGGCCGTGGAGGCCGAGGCCACCCTCGTTGAGGATCATGTCGTCGATCGACTCAAAGGCGAGGTACGGGTTGATCGCGGCGGCCCCAAAGCCGATGAGCAGGGCCATGTGGTGCACCTCGCGGGCGTCACCACACTCGGCGATCAGGCCGACGAGTGTGCGCTTCTTCTCGCGGATGAGGTGGTGGTGCACGGCACTCGTGAGCAGCAGCGAGGGAATAGGGGCGTTGGCCGCGTCGCTGTTGCGGTCGGAGAGGATGATGATGCGCGCACCGGCATCGATTGCCGCGACGGTTTCCGCGCGAACGCGGTCGAGAGCTTCGCGCATCCCCGCTCCGCCACCCGCCACGCGGTAGAGACCACCGATGACCGCAGATTCAAGATGCGGAAGGTTGCCGTCGTCATTGATGTGAATGATCTTGGCGAGGTCGTCGTTGTCGATGACCGGGAACGGCAACTCGAGCTGGCGGCATGCAGCGGGTCCCTCGGCCAACAGGTTCGCCTCGGGTCCAACCGTACGGCTGACCGCGGTGACGACCTCCTCGCGGATCGCGTCCAGCGGCGGGTTCGTGACCTGGGCGAACAACTGCTGGAAATAGTCGAACAACAATCGTGGACGCTTCGACAACACGGCGATCGGCGTGTCGGTTCCCATCGAACCGATGGGCTCGGCACCCGCCTTGGCCATCGGCGCAACGATGATCTTCAGTTCCTCATGGGTGTAGCCGAACACCTGTTGGCGACGCAACACGCTGTCATGGCTGTACACCACGTGCTCGCGCTCGGGAAGGTCGTCGAGGGCCACCATGCCCTCGGCAAGCCACTCGTCGTAGGGTGCGGCCGCGGCAAGCTCCGCCTTGACTTCGTCGTCGTCGATGATGCGTCCCTGCGCGGTGTCGATGAGAAACATGCGGCCGGGTTGCAGGCGGCCCTTCTTCACTATCTTCGCCGGGTCGATGTCGAGAACGCCGACCTCGCTCGCCATCACGACGAGGTCGTCATCGGTGACCCAGAAACGGCTGGGCCGCAAACCGTTGCGGTCAAGCACCGCTCCGATGACGGTGCCATCGGTGAACGCCACGCTTGCGGGACCGTCCCATGGCTCTATCAAGGTGCTGTGGTAGGCGTAGAAGGCCCGCTTCTTCGGATCCATGCGATCGTTGTTCTCCCAGGCTTCGGGAATCATCATCAACACCGCATGCGGCAGCGACCGGCCGCCGAGGTGGACGACCTCGAGCACTTCGTCGAACGACATCGAATCCGATCCACCGGCCGTGCAGATGGGGAACGCGCGCTCGAGGCCGGGCAGATGGTTGCTCTGCATCAGGGATTCACGCGTGCGCATCCAGTTGCGATTGCCCTGCACGGTGTTGATCTCACCGTTGTGGGCGATGAAGCGGTAGGGGTGTGCGAGCGGCCACGACGGGAAGGTGTTGGTGCTAAAGCGGCTGTGCACGAGGGCGAGCGCCGACTCGACGCGCTCATCGGAAAGGTCGGGGTAGAACGCAGCGAGCTGCGGCGTGGTGAACATGCCCTTGTAGACGAGTGTGCGCGACGACAGGGACGGGAAGTACGTGCGCTCTTCGGTGGGCAGTTCGTGTTCGATGCGCTTGCGCGCGACGAACAACTTGCGGTCCAGGTCGATGCCGACGGCTGAGCCGGCGGCGTCGGCAACGAACAGGTGCCGGAATGACGGCATCACTTCGCGCGATGTCTTGCCCAGGCAGTCGGGGTTCACCGGGATTTTGCGCCAACCGAGAGGACGCAGACCCTCCTGGGTCAAAATGCGCTCGATGGCCACGATTGCCTTTTCGGCATCGTGCGCGTCGGTGGGAAGAAACGCCATGCCGCAGGCGTAGGTACCCGCAGCGGGCAGTTCGAATCCGGCAACCGCGCGCAGGAACCTGTCGGGAATCTGGATCAGCACGCCCGCGCCGTCGCCCGTGTCGGACTCGGCACCGGTTGCACCGCGATGCTCCATGTTGCACAGCGCACCGACACCGCGCGCGACGATGTCGTGGCTCGCCACACCTTTCATGTTTGCCACGAACGACACACCACATGCGTCGTGCTCGAACCGCGGGTCGTAGAGACCCGTCGCGGGACGGTAAAAAGGAGATTCGATTTGCGTCGTCACATCACACCTCTACAAGAGGGTTCTCGGCGCGCGAAGGTGCAGGTCTTGCACGTTTTCGCCCCGAGAACTCGGCTGGTGCCCGGACAGGTCCGGACTATGTGGCCACGGGGGACGACGCTGGCCCGGGTGACCCTTTGATACTACCGCCTCAGGCGGGGTCGGCGAAAGCCGTTTTGCGCTTTTCGAAGTTGGCCAGGACGGCCTCGACCTGGTTCGGCTTGCCGATCAGGCCACCGATGATGCGCCGTTCCTCGGCGAACTGCTCGGCTGCCTGCTGCGTGAACAGTCGGTTGATCAGGGCCTTGGCCCCGCGGATGGCATCCGGACTGCGGTCGGCGATCTCGGCCGCCATCGTGAGCGCGTCATCGAGGGGCTTTTCGGAGATGCGCGTGGCGAGACCGATTTCATACGCCTCGAGACCGCTGAACACTCGCGCTGTGAAGACGATTTCTTTCGCAAGGTCGGGGCGCGCGAGACGCGAGAGGACGAGCGTCCCGGTCATGTCGGGGACGAGGCCCCAGTGCACCTCACGCACCGACATCTGCGTGTCGGGGTGCACGACACGAATGTCGGCTCCCAGTGCCAGTTGAATACCGCCACCGAGGGCGTGACCATGCACCGCCGCGATGACGGGAACGGGAATCTCCTGCCATACCCATGCCGACTGTTGGCCAAGGTGTGTTATCCGACCCGGCGCCATGTCGGATGCCGCGGGCTGACGATCACCCTCGCCTTGTGCTCCACCGGCCATTGCCTGGAACGACCCGAAGTCAAGGCCGGCACAGAAAGACGACCCCTCCCCCGACAGCACCACGCAACGCACGTCGCGGCGCGACTTGAGTTCCTCGCCCGCCTCGACCAAGGCGGCGAACATGGGTCCATCGAGAGCGTTGCGCTTGTCGGGTCGGTTCAATCGGACGTCGGCGATTCCCCCGCTGACGTTCACGGTCACTCGCTTTTCAAAGGTCATAACACCAGTGTGCCACGTACCGACGAATCGTGACACACTGCGGTTATGAAACTAAACCTTGGAGCAGATGAAGTCCTCACCACCACTCGTAGCGTGCGCAAGCGCCTCGACTTCGACAAGCCGGTCGAGCGTTCGGTCGTCGAGGAATGTTTGCATATCGCCCTTCAGGCCCCCACGGGCTCGAACAGCCAGGGTTGGCAATTCGTCATCGTCGAAGACGCCGCGAAGAAAAAGGCCCTCGCCGACATCTACAAGTCGAACTTCTCGATCTATGCCAAGAACCCGCGCAGCGCCCAATACGAGGAAGGCGACCTGCGCGCCGAGCAGCGCGACAAGATCACCGAGTCGGCGACGTTCCTCACCGAGAACTTCCATCGCGTGCCTTTGATGTTGGTTCCGTGCATCACTGGCCGCCTCGACAATGCGTCGGTCTTTCAGGGTGCATCGGCGTGGGGTTCACTGCTTCCGGCCGTGTGGTCGTTCATGATGGCCTTGCGCGAGCGCGGCATGGGTTCGGCATGGACGACGATCCACCTCATCGGCGATGGCGAAAAGCAGGCCGCCGAGCTTCTTGGCATTCCCTACGACACCGTGTCGCAGGCGGGTCTCTTCCCCATCGCCTACACCGTGGGAACCGACTTCAAGGTCGCCAAGCGCCTGCCCCTCAACACCGTGATGCACTGGGACACCTGGGGTTCGCGCTAGCGAGGGGATTCTCGGCGCAAATCCCGACAAAAGTTGCACCCGGGCGCACCGAAAACCCTCGGGGTCAGTCGATGAGGCGGAGGCCCGTCGGCGCGATCGAGGGGGCCGACTGTGGGAGGTCGACGACGAACTCGGTGCGATGGCCGGGAAACACATGGCGTGACAAGAGCACCGCGCGGCCTGAGGCGTCAGAGGTCGTGCGCTGGCATCGCAGGACGGGCGACCCGACGGGAACGTGCAACAACTTCGCGTCATCTTCGTTGGCTGCGTCTGCACCGATCGTTTGTGACGCGCCCTGCAGTGGAACATCGAGTAGTTCATAGAACGGCGACTTCTCGACATCACGACGTGACAGGTTCTGCCCGAGGTCAGCCGGGCACCACACGGTGACGATCGCAAAGGGTTCACCATCGGCCATGTTCAGACGCTTGACCCGCAGGACCTGCGTCGTGCTCAACACCTGCGACACGAACTTCGGTGCTCGCTCGAAGGCGAATTCAAGGATGCGCCTTTCAGAGACAACACCGCTTTCGGCCATCTGCTCTTCGATCGTGGCGAGCCGTCCGAGCGGCTGACGCAACGGATCCCCGGCAACGAACCACCCAAAACCCTGTCGTGCGTCGACCAAGCCCTCGTCGCGCAGCACCTCAAGTGCTCGGCGCACGGTCACCCGACTGGCGGCGAATTCCGCCGACAGTTCCGACTCGCTCGGCAGCATCCGCCCCGCGGCGAACTCGCCGGCAAGCACCCGGCCGCGAAGTTTCTCTGCGATTTGCTGGTACCGAATCAAGCGCACTTGTATTAGAGTTGTCTACGAGTCGACAAATTGCAACCCCCAGAAAGTGAAGGAGTCGCCTTGGCCGTTTTTGCTGGTACCCCGATGGAGCTCGTGAACAAGGTCTATGGCACCCTCGGCGAGCGCGTGGTGCTCGGACGCAAGCGCCTCGGACGCCCTTTGTCGCTGGCCGAGAAGATTCTCATCAACCACCTCACCGACCCCGCGAACCAAGAAATGGAACGCGGCCGCAGTTATGCCGACTTTCATCCCGACCGCGTTGCGATGCAGGACGCCACCGCACAGATGGCTCTGTTGCAATTCATGACCGCGGGCCTGCCCGACACGGCGGTCCCAACGACCGTTCACTGCGACCACCTCATCACCGCCAAGGTGGGAGCAAAGATCGACATGGGTGTCGCCATCGACACGAACAAAGAGGTCTACGACTTCCTGTGTTCGGTCTCGGCGAAATTCGGCATCGGCTTTTGGGGCCCCGGTAGCGGCATCATCCACCAGGTCGTGCTCGAGAACTATGCGTTCCCCGGCGGCATGATGATCGGCACCGACAGCCACACCCCAAACGCGGGTGGCCTCGGCATGGTGGCCATCGGTGTCGGTGGTGCCGACGCGGTCGACGTGATGACGGGCTTTCCATTCAACGTGCGATGGCCCAAGATCATCGGCGTGAAACTGACGGGCCAACTCTCCGGCTGGTCGAGTCCGAAAGACGTCATCCTCGAAGTCGCACGCCGACTCACCGTCGAAGGCGGTACCGGCGCGATCGTCGAATACTTCGGCCCCGGGGCCGACACCATCTCGGCCACAGGAAAGGCAACCATCTGCAACATGGGCGCGGAAATCGGCGCAACTTGTTCGGTGTTTGGTTACGACCACAACATGGCGATGTATCTGAAGTCGACGGGCCGCGAAGCCATCGCCGATGCGGCCGACAAGGTTGCCGCTGACCTGCGTCCGGATGACGGTGCGCAGTACGACCAGACGATCACCATCGACCTGTCCGCGTTGAAGCCGCTCATCAACGGCCCGCACTCCCCCGATCGCGCGCACCAAGTCGGCAGGGACGGTGTCGGCAAGGCCGCGCGCGAAAATAACTGGCCGCTCGACATCTCGGCCGCCCTCATCGGCAGTTGCACCAACTCGTCATACGAAGACATCACCCGGGCCGCATCGGTCGCCCGTCAGGCCGCAGCGAGGGGATTGCGGGCAAAGGTCGAGTTGCTCATCTCGCCGGGGTCCGAACAGATCCGTGCGACCATCGAGCGCGACGGTCTGATGGCCGACCTTGAAGCCATCGGCGCGACGGTCCTCGCCAACGCATGCGGCCCGTGCATCGGCCAGTGGGAACGCGCCGCCGACAAGACGGCCAAGCCGAACAGCATCGTCAACTCGTTCAACCGAAACTTTCCGAAGCGCGCCGACGGCTCGGTCAACACGCTGTCGTTCGTCACCAGCCCCGACACCGTCATCGCAATCGCACTGTCGGGCCGCCTCGACTTCGATCCGACGCTCGACACCATCACCACACCAGACGGCGCCGAAGTGAAACTGGATCCACCGGTCGGTGAGGTGCTCCCGTCAAAGGGCTACGACCCGGGCAGCAACACCTTCACTGCCCCACCGGCCGACCGAAGCGACATCGAGGTTCAGGTGTCGCCGACGTCCGAGCGCCTGCAATTGCTCGAACCATTCGCCGCCTGGGACGGCAAGGACTATGTGGAGCTGCCCGTGCTGATGAAAGCCAAGGGCAAGTGCACCACCGACCACATCTCGGCGGCAGGCAGGTGGCTCGCGTACCGCGGTCACCTCGAGAACATCTCGGGAAACCTTTTCCTCGGCGCGGTCAATGCCCACAGAGACGCCGTCGGCGAGGGCAAGGATGCGACCGACGGTGGCACCCGCTCGTACCCCGACATCGCCAAGCGCTACTCGCAGGCCGGCATCAAGTGGTGCGCCGTCGGTGACCACAACTACGGCGAGGGTTCGTCGCGTGAACACGCGGCGATGGAACCGCGATTCCGCGGTGGAGTGGTCATTTTTGCCCGGTCGTTCGCCCGCATCCACGAAACCAACCTGAAGAAGCAAGGACTCGTCCCGTTGACGTTCGCCGACCCCGACACGTACGACAAAATCGGCGAGGACGACCGCATCAGCGTGCTCGACCTTCCGCCCGTTCCCGACAAGAACGTCAAGTGCCAGATCACCAAGCCCGACGGCACGAAGATCGAATTCGAGGCCAAGCACACGTTCAGCCCCGAGCAGGTCGAGTGGTTCAAAGCAGGGTCCGCGCTCAACATCGTGCGCCGAAAAATTGCGAGGAAGTGACCTACTTTTTCGTCGGCGAGACGGGCTTTTTCTTCGACGAGACGGGCGGCGAGGCCTGACGGATTTGTTCATCCGTCGGCTCGATGGGCACACGGGATTCTTCGGGCAACAAGTTCATGATCGCACTCATGATGCGCGTCGTGTCGGCATCGACATCGTCGTAAGCCAAGGCAACCGGTGACCCGACCGTCACTTCCACGAGCGGCGGTCTGGTGATGTTCAAGACGTTCGGCAAACGTGAGTTGCGGGGCCACACATTTTCGGTGCCCCACAGGCCGATCGGAACGACGGGGACGCGCGCTTGCGCAGCGAGACGCGCCGCACCCCACTTGCCCTTCAACACGGGGTCGAAGAATGCGCGCCCGCGGGGAATCGTGCCCTGCGGCATGATCGCCACCATCTCTCCCACGGCCAAAGCATCTGCGGCTGCGAGCAAAGGTTCGTCGCTTCCGGTTCCGCGCTCGACGCGGATCCCGCCCATCGCCGTCGCGATCTGACCGATGATCGGGGCGTCGAACACTTCTTTCTTGCCGAGAAATCGCACCGTTCGGCCCGACCGCGCCACGGCCATCGCGACCGCGGCAACGTCGAAATAGCTGCGGTGGTTGCCCACGAGTATTGCGGGCCCGGTACGCGGAATGTTCTCGATTCCCGACAACTTGAACCTTGCGAACGGAAACGTGGTCGGTCGCGTGAGCGCCAAGGCCAGTTTCTGTACCTCGAGACCGACCACCGGAATCTTCGATATTCCATCCGCGACGTCGAAGTTCTTCACACGCCAGCGTCGTGCGGCCGCCAGCAGGGACAAGCGCGCGTCGGGATTCACCGCAAAGGGCTTCCCGACCGCCGACAACAAGGGTGCGTCGTAGAAGCTGTCGGAATACGCGGTGCTGTTGGCGAGCGACACACCGTTCGCTGCAGCCCACGATTTGACGGCATTCAATTTCCCCTGCGACCACACGAACGGGCCGTCGAGTTCACCCGTGTACCGACCATCATCATCGACGGCGAACTTCGTCGCGATGACATCGTCGAAGCCAAGTTCCTCGGCGAAGGGAAGGATGAAGTCGTAGGGCGTTGTCGTCGCCATGACAATGCGGTCACCCGCCGCACGATGAGACTCGATGACCTGTTCGGCATAGGGCTGCAGCAACGAACGCAGGCCATGCACCGCACCGGCCACGGCATCGCGCACGTCGGCCTGCCGTGTGCCCACGAGAATGCTTGCGCCTTGTCGCGCGAGCACCATGCTCGGCAACGTTTCGCCGACCGTGTTGAAGATCTTGAAGAGAAGCGGCTCGAGCGGAAACTCGGCGCCACCGATTCCTGCTCCACGCAGCGCCCGCGACAACACCGGGCCCGACGCCTCACCCAACAGGGTGCGATCCAAATCGAAAAAGGCGGCATCGGCCATGGCGGCACGATACGACCAGCCGGCCACGGGACCAGCCCCGAAAACGGGAGAAGCCCCGCGGGGGGACGCGGGGCCTCTCAACCTGTCGAACCTTCGGGGGGGACCGAAACGGTTCTCGCAATGCCCCAGGGGTGGGGCCTTGCTCTATGCACATAAGTGTGCCGTGTGCTTGTGTGAACACTCAAGGCGAACAGAGTGATACTTGTCATCATTTTTTGTGATAGGCATCAGCGATGGAGTTGCGCCAACTCTCCAGCCTCGTGGCCATCGCCGAGCAAGGGTCGTTCTCCGGGGCTGCCCGGACGCTTGGCACCGTGCAGTCGAACGTCTCGGCCCACATCGCCCGTCTGGAGAAGGACCTCGGGGTCACCCTGGTGGACCGCTTGTCGGGAAAACTGACAGACGACGGCGAAATCGTGGCGGAGCGGGCCCGGCGAATCCTCCACGAGCTCGACGACATCGAAACCGACATCAAGTCGCGCGACGACCACGTCACGGGTGACACGCGTATCGGCGTACTGGGCACCACCGCCCGCTGGCTGATGCCACGCATGCTCGTCGCCCTCGCCAAGGCCCACCCCGATGTGCGCACGGTCGTCCACGAGGGCAGCACATCGTCGCTGACTCCCCGACTACACAACGGCGGAATCGATGCCGCGATTGTTCACCTGCCCGTCGAGGACAACGAGTTCCGTGTGGAAGCGCTCTTTGCCGAGGACATGTTGCTGATCGTTCCGAACAAACACGAACTCTCCGCCTACGAGTCGATCACGCTCAAGGAACTGGCTCGCTTCCCCCTGCTCTTGCCACCACGCAGCACGGCGTTTCGTCGCATCGTCGACCGCGCCGCCGCCAGCCGTGGTGTCGTACTGCAATCGCAAGCCGAAATCGATGGTGTTCGGCTCCTCGCATCGATGGCATTCGAGGGCTTCGGTGCAGCCATCGCACCCGCGAGCGCGATACCCGGCTGGCTGAAGGGGGACTTCATGCGCGTACAGGTCCCCGAGTTGCCGCGTCGGGTGGTCGGCTGGGCGCAGCGCTATCGCCCGCAACCGAACCGCGCGACGCAAGCAGCGCTGGAAATCGCCCACGAAGTGGTGGCCCGCAGCGGGCCACGCCAACCGGGCGTGCACGTCGGCAAGGGAGCCTTCCCCTTCGCCCGCGCCTAATCTCGGGGATTGATGTCGATCGCCGCACCGAACTCCACCGTTCAATTGGTCAAGGCGATCAAGGGTGCGGCCAGTTGCGAGGTTCGCTCGTTCGACGCGCTCGACCCCGCGGCCCAACGACGAGTGGTGTGGATCGAAATCGAGGAAACCGTCCGACGCGGCACGCTGTCGGCCGATGCATCACTCGTCATCGAAACCGGTGCGCGCGCCGCTCGTGAAGGAAAAATGCCGCTCGTGATGGTGGTGGGCTCGTCGGGTGCCGACATTGTCGAGGGTATCGCCGCCCTTCACGGGTGGGGATCGGCCGCACGGGCACTCGCCGCATGCTCGGGTGTCGTGCCGATGATTCACATCGTCAATGGACCGGCGGTCTCGGGACCCGCCCTTCTCATCGGCCTCGCTGACTTTGTGATCTTCACCGACGAGGCGTATGCGTTCGTTTCGGGGCCGACAATGGTCGCCGAGTTCACCGGCGAGGTTGTCAACACCGACGAACTCGGTGGCGCCACCACGCACGACCGCAAGAGCGGTGTGGCATCGATCATCGTTCCCAACCTCGATGCCGCCATCGCCGCCACCGAACAACTGCTGCAGTTCCTACCCGACAGCGTCGATGACTTGCCCGAGGTCGTGGAATCCGCCGACCCGTTGGATCGCCCCACACCGGAGGCCGGAGAGTGCATCCCCGCCTCGTCGACGGGTTCGTACGATGTTCGCGAGGTCATCTCGGCCCTGGTCGACGACGGCGAGTACCTCGAATTGCGCCCACGCTGGGCGGCCAACGCCGTCACCGCATTCGCGCGCATCGACGGTCACCCTCTTGGCATCGTCGCCAACCAGCCGGCTGTCCTGGCTGGCACCCTCGACATTCCCGCGTCGCAAAAAGCCGCTCGATTCGTCGCCTTCTGTGATGCGTTCAACATCCCGCTTCTCACCCTTGTCGACACGCCGGGCTTCTACCCCGGCAAGGACCTCGAGTGGCGCGGCATGATTCGCCACGGAGCGCAGTTGGTTTTCGCCTACGCGCGGGCGTCGGTACCGCGAATCTGCATCATCCTGCGGAAATCCTACGGCGGTGCCTACATCGTGATGGACTCAAAGACGATGGGCAACGACCTCTGCCTCGCCTGGCCGTGGTCGGAACTCGCCGTGATGGGAGCCGGTCAGGCCGCCGCGATTCTCCAGCGCCGAGCCAGCCCCGAAGAGCGCGTGGCGTTCGAAGCCGACTACACGGAGCGTCTGTTGAACCCCTACATCGCCGCCGAACGGGGACTGGTGGACGGCGTCGTCGAGCCCGCCGACACGCGCCGCGAGATTGCCCTGGCACTTCGCGCCCTCGCGCACAAGTGCGAGCGCCTGCAGGCCCGCAAGCACGACAACGGTCCATTGTAGGCAGCGGGACCCTCTCGCCTATCCTTGCCCACGGGGAGGAAGCCCCCGATTGCAAAGTTCAAAGGGGTACACGATGGCCGACAACACCATCACGATCATTGACGACCGCACCGGCAAGAAGGTCACCGTTCCGATCACGGGCGGGGTGTTTCCCTCATCCGCGCTCCGTGAACTCGACCCCGACCTGCGTATGTACGACCCGGCGTACCTCAGCACGGCGGCTTGCGCGTCTGCCATCACCTACCTGGATGGTGATGCCGGCATCCTGCGCTACCGCGGCTACCCGATAGAGCAGCTCGCCGAGAAAAGCACGTTCCTCGAAGTCGCCTATCTCCTCTTGAACGGCGACTTGCCGACCGCCGAACAACTGTCGAAGTGGACCTACGACGTCACGCACCACACGATGATCCACGAGAACATGCGCAAGCGGTTTGTCGACGGTTTCCACTACGACGCCCATCCGATGGGCATGTTCATCTCGTCGATCGCCGCTCTCGGGACCTTCTACGACGATGCCAAGGACATCTTCAACAAGCAGGCACTCGACCGCCAGACCCTGCGCCTCATCGCCAAGGTGCCGACCCTAGCGGCGATGGCCTACCGCTTCAGCAGGGGCCTGCCCTTCGTACAGCCCGAAAACTCGCTGTTGTACTCGGCCAATTTCCTCAACATGATGTTCAAGATCGGCAACGACGACACCATCGACCCGGTGCTCGCCCGCGCGATGGACATCTTGTTCATCCTCCATGCCGACCACGAACAGAACTGTGGTACCACCGCGATGCGCGTCATCGCCTCGTCGAACGCCGACCCGTACTCGGCCGCGGCCGGCGCCTCGGCGGCCCTCTACGGTCCGTTGCACGGCGGCGCCAACGAGGCAGTCGTGCACATGCTCGAGGAAATCGGCACGCTCGACAACGTCCCCGCCTTCATCCAGTCAGTGAAGGAGGGCAAGGGTCGCCTCATGGGCTTCGGCCACCGCGTCTACAAGAACTACGACCCGCGCGCGACGATCGTCAAGAAAACCGCCTACGACGTGTTCGCGGTGACGGGCAAGAATCCGCTGCTCGACATCGCGCTCAAGCTGGAAGAGACGGCGTTGAGGGACGATTACTTCGTGCAGCGCAAGCTGTACCCGAACGTCGACTTCTACTCGGGTCTCATCTACCAGGCACTCGGCTTCCCTGTCGACATGTTCACGGTGCTCTTCGCGATTCCGCGCACGGCGGGCTGGCTCGCCCACTTTGCCGAACTTCTCGGTGACAAGGAGCAGAAGATCAGTCGCCCCCGCCAGTGGTACAAGGGCCAGGACTCGCGCGACTACGTGCCGATCGCGGCTCGCTGACCGACGGGACACGAGGTGGCCGCCATCGGGCTTTGCGCGCTCACCGCCAACGATTCACTCATCGCACCCGTCAACTGACCTCGACGAGAATCTTGCCCGTGTTCGCGTTGGCGGCCATGTGTGCGTGGGCCCTGGCGATGTCGGCGAGGGCGTAGCGCGAGTCGATGACGGGTTTCAACGCGCCGGAGTCGAACAATGGAAGCACCTCATCGGCGAAGCGGCGGCTGATGGCGATCTTTTCCTCGATCGGCCGCGCACGAAGCACCGTGCCGATGATGCGGGCGCGCCTGAACATCAACCCACCGACGTTGACCGCCTGTGGCGAACCGGCCATCGTGCCGACCTGGATGATCGAGCCCTTGGTTGCGAGACAGTTGATGTTGCGATCCACGTAGTCGCCGCCGACAACGTCGAGAACCACGTCGACTCCCCTGTTTTTGGTGAAGGTCCGCACCGCGTCGACGAAGTCCGTCTGGGTGTAGTCGATGATGAGATCGGCTCCGAGGTGGCGGCACGCGGCCATCTTCGGGGTGGAACACGTGACGATGACCCGCGAGCCGATTGCACGACAAATTTGAATCGCGGCCGTACCGACACCCGACGCACCGGCGTGCACCAAAGCCGTGCGTCCGCTGGTGAGGCCACCCTGTGCCACCAACGCATCCCATGCGGTGATGAACACCTCGGGAATTGCCGCCGCATCGTTCACCTTCATGCCATGGGGCACGCGGATGGCTTGGCGTTCGTGGATCACCAGCTTTTCGGCGTATCCACCACCGCTGACGATGCCCATCAGGGCGTCGCCGGGCTTCCAGTCGCGCACCCGCTCACCCAGCGACTCGACAACGCCCGAGAATTCGAGTCCCGGAATCTGGTGGCCGGAGGGAAACGGGTTGGGGTACATCCCCATGCGCTCGAGGAGGTCGGCGCGGTTGAGTGCGGTCGCCCGCACCGAGACCAAGACCTCTTCGGGTCCGGGCGCCGGCGCGGGGACTTCGGCGATGCGCAGCACCTCGGGCCCCCCGAACTCGGTGAGCACGACGGCGCGCACGGGGTTCAGCCCATCTTCTCTTGCAGGCGGACATCGAGTGCTTCGAGGAAGCCCTCGGTCGTGAGCCACGGCTGATCCTTCGAGATGAGGATCGACAGGTCCTTGGTCATCTCGCCGGCTTCGATTGCCTCGACGCACACCTTTTCCAGCGTCGTTGCGAACTCGATGAGTTTCGGGTTGTTGTCGAGCTTGCCGCGGTGCTCGAGACCACGCGTCCAGGCGAAGATCGACGCAACCGGGTTGGTCGAGGTCTTGTTGCCCTTTTGGTGTTCGCGGTAATGGCGTGTGACGGTGCCGTGTGCGGCCTCGGCCTCGACGGTACGGCCGTCGGGGCTCATGAGTACCGACGTCATGAGACCGAGCGAACCAAAGCCCTGGGCCACGGTGTCGGACTGGACGTCACCGTCGTAGTTCTTGCAGGCCCACACGTAGCCACCCTCCCACTTCATGACGCAGGCAACCATGTCATCGATGAGCCGGTGCTCGTAGGTCAGACCTGCCTTCTCGAACTCGGCTTTGAATTCGTTCTCGTACACCTCTTCGAAGATGTCCTTGAACGAACCGTCATAGGCCTTGAGGATCGTGTTCTTTGTCGACATGTAGACGGGATAGTTGCGCTGCAGGCCGTAGCGCATCGACGCACGCGCGAAGTCGCGGATCGAATCGTTGAAGTTGTACATGCCCATGGTGACGCCGCCGTCCTTGCCGAATTTGGCGATTTCCATCTCGACGGGCGCATTGCCGTCGGCCGGGGTATAGGTGATGGTGACGGTGCCGGCACCGGGAACCTTGAAGTCGCTCGCCTTGTACTGGTCGCCGTGGGCATGGCGGCCGATGACGATGGGCTTGGTCCAACCAGGAACGAGACGCGGGATGTTGTTGCAGATGATCGGCTCGCGAAACACCACGCCACCGAGAATGTTACGGATCGTGCCGTTCGGCGACTTCCACATCTTCTTCAACTTGAATTCCTCGACGCGGGCCTCGTCGGGGGTGATGGTTGCGCACTTGACGCCGACACCGTGCCTGAGGATCGCGTGCGCCGAGTCGATTGTGACCTGGTCGTCGGTCTTGTCGCGGTACTCGATGCCGAGGTCGTAGTAGTCGAGTTCGATGTCGAGGTACGGAAGGATGAGGCGGTCTTTGATGAACTGCCAGATGATGCGAGTCATCTCGTCGCCGTCGAGTTCGACGACCGGGTTGTCGACCTTGATCTTTGCCATGTTGCGGCCCTTTCGGTTCGGTTCGAACTTGTACGTTACTTGTAAACGTGACACTCGGCGAACCCCTCGTGGGTGCGGCAGGAATCGGTCGCTGGTGTCCCCTCCCGGGGCCCCGCGAACCTACGCTTTGCGCCATGGATTTCGCCTGGACGCCCGAGCAGCTCGACCTTCGCGAGCACGCCCGCAAAATCGCCGAAGACGCCGTCGTGCGCTACGGCCGCCACAACGACACGTGGATGAACGGGTATTCCAAGGGGTTCTCCAAGGAACTCGGTGAACACGGTTTCATCGGCATGACATGGCCGAAGGAATTCGGAGGCGGTGGGCGTCCGGCAATCGATCGCCTGATCGTGGGCGAGGAAATGATCAAGGCCGGGGCACCGATTGCCGCATCGTGGTTCGGCGACCGCCAAATGGGGCCGACCCTCATGACCTACGGGACACCCGAACAGCAGGCCAAGTTTCTGCCCGGAATTCTCTCGGGCGCCGACACCTGGTGCATCGGAATGTCGGAACCGAATGCCGGCAGCGACCTTGCGTCGTTGAAGACGAGCGCCGTCCTCGATGGCGACGAGTGGGTCATCAACGGCCAGAAGATCTGGACGTCGTTCGGTGCGGTTGCCGACTACTGCTATCTCATCTGCCGGACGTCGAGTGACGGCCCTGCGCATGCCGGCATCAGCGAAATCGTCGTGCCGATGAAAACCCCGGGCATTGAGGCCCGTGAAATACAGGACATGACGACCAACCGTCACTTCTGTGAGGTGTTCTTCACCGACGTGCGCATACCCAAGGAAAACCTCGTCGGCACGCAGGGCGGTGCGTTCAAACAAACGATGCGCCAACTCGAACACGAACGTGGTGGAATCGACCGCTTGGTGTCGAACTACGCGCTGTACGCGATGGCACTTGCTCGTGCCGACATGAGCGATCCTCGCGTGCGTCAGGAGGTTGCCCGTCTCGAGACCGGCTACCGCATCGGGCGCATCCTCGTCGTTCGTGAAGTCCTTCGTCAGGCACCCGCCGGATTCTCGGCTGCGACCAAGTGCTTCTGCACCGAACACGAACAGCGTGTCGCCAACTTCGTCGCCCGCACCTTCGGCCTCCAAGCCACGCTGTGGGACGACGTCACCGCCGGCCTGATGTACGGCCCCGGCTACACGATCATGGGCGGAACTTCCAACGTGATGCGCAACATCCTCGGCGAACGCGTCCTCGGCCTTCCAAAAGAGCCCGGGAAGTAGGCGACTAGGGTCGGTCCATGGCCGACCTGCTTGCGCTTTCGACGAAGATCATCGACTCGGGAGTCCTTGATCAACCGGCGAACCGCATCATCAACGAGATCTCCGAACTCGCACCCGATCTTGCCGTCGTCGAATCGTTCAGCCACGCCGTCACCTGGAGCAGCCCCGAGGGCCTCGTCATCTTCGATACCGGCACCTACGACAACGGAGCGCATGTTGCCGACCAAATACGCACCTGGACCAAGGCCCCGCTGCACGCCATCGTCTACACCCACGGCCACGTCGACCACGTCGGGGGCAGCGGCCCAATCGCGGCGACGCTCGGTACGGCGGGCAGAAAACTTCGCGTGATCGGCCACGAAAATGTCGAGCGCCGCTTCACCCGCTACCGCGACACCAGCGACTGGAACCGCATCATCAACGCCCGCCAATTCGGTGGCGTGCGCGAGGAGCACGGCTACGGCCTCGTCTCGGACTCCTCGCAGGTCGGAGCGAGGCACCCGACGTTCCTGCACGACAGCGTTCTCGAGGTCAACGAAAGCCTCGGCGACTTCACGTCGATGAAGATCGGCGACGACACCGTCGAGTTCCACCACGCCCGCGGCGAGACCGACGACCATTTGTGGGCCTTCTTCCCCGACCGCAAATGGATCGTGACGGGTGATTTCATCATCTGGAACTTTCCCAATGCCGGCAATCCTCAAAAGGTGCAACGTTGGCCGCTCGAGTGGGCGTCGGCACTGCGGCGCATGATCACCCAGGAGCCGGAACTGCTCCTGCCCGCGCACGGACTGCCCATCGAGGGAAAGAACCGCATCGCTCGCGTTCTCGACGAAATCGCAGCCGCCCTCGAGAACCTCGTGCGAGAGGTGCTCCAGATGATGAATGCGGGCGAAACACTCGACACCATCATCCACGCGGTCAAGGTCCCCGACGCAACGCTCGGTCGGCCCTACCTGCGCCCGATGTACGACGAACCCGAGTTCATCGTGCACAACGTGTGGCGTCAGTTCGGCGGATGGTGGGACGGGGCGGCATCGCGCCTCAAGCCCGCACCCGACGCCGCAGTCGGCGCGGAGGTCGCCGCGCTTGCCGGTGGCGCCGACGTTCTTGTGCGCCGCGCACAGAAACTCGCCGAAGAGGGCGATCTGCGCCTTGCCTGTCACCTTGCCGACTTTGCGGGTTGGGCCGCACCCGACGACCCTGAAGTGCACGGCATTCGTGCCGAGGTCTACGAACGTCGCCGGAAGGCCGAACTGTCGTTGATGGCCAAGGGCATCTTCGCCGCGGCCTCGAAAGAGTCGAAGCGCATCAACCGGCGCTGACGAGCACTAGTGCAACCAGCGCCAAACCAACTCCCACCCATTGGGCGGAGTGCAGTTTCTCCTTGTCCAGCGACGTAGCCAACGCCAACGTGCTGACGGGATACAACGAGGCGATCACGGCGACCACCGACAACAGCCCGTGTCGTGCCGCAATCAAATAGAAACCGTTCGCGGCCGAATCAAGAATGCCGCTGGTCAACGCCCAACGCGTGGCCTCGCCCCTCGTGCGCAGCGGATGCCGCGTCGAAACGACGACCAGGAAGACGAGCGGAAGACTCACCGACCTCAACGCCACCAATGGCCACAACCCCGCATCCGGTGAGACGTAGTCGAACGTGATGAAGATGGTCGCAAAGCAGGTACCGGCGAGGGCGGCCAGCACGACGATGTCGGCCGGGGTCCGCTTGTCCTGCACACCCAGCGCGTCGGTCACCAACACCACGGCGAGCACCGCAACGACCATTCCGACGTACGACAAGAAGCCCGGCCGCTCCCCTGCGACGAGACCCCACACCACCGGAATCGTCGTACCCACCAACGCCGTGATCGGGGCGACGATCGTCATCGACCCCGAAGCCATCGCGCGGTAGAACCCCAACAGCCCGAGCGAACCGGCGACACCGGCCGCCCCGCTGATGAGGAGATCGCGGCCGGACGGCACCGCATCGCCGATGAACACCGCCAACATCAACGCCGCGACGAACCCCGCGCACTGACCGACGAATGTCACCGTGAACGACGAGGCGAGCCGACTACCGCGGCCTCCCGAATAATCGGCGATGCCGTAGACGACGGCCGTCAGCAGAGCGAATACAACGGCCACGGGCCCAAAGACTACGGTCAGCGCCGTGGAGCACGTGAGATTCGGTCGCACCGGAATGATGGTCTCGAGGCTGTGCCTCGGCACCATGACCTTCGGACACCAGTGCAGCGAGGAGCTGTCGGTTGCAATCCTCAACCGGGCGAAGGAACACGGCTTCACGTTCATCGACACCGCCGACGTGTACCCCATCGGCAACATGTCGGGGGCTTACGGCGAAACCGAGAGCATCATCGGCCGCTGGATGAGAGGCCAACGCGACAACTTCATCCTTGCGACCAAGTGCTACGCGCCGACAGGGCCGAACCCGTGGGACCAGGGCAACAGCCGCAAGAACATCTTTCGCGCCGTCGAAGCCTCGCTGCGCCGGCTGCAGACCGACCACATCGACCTCTATCAATTGCACTTCTACGATGCGAAGGTCCCGCACGAGGAGTCACTCGCGGCCCTCGATGACCTCGTCAAGCAGGGCAAGGTCCGCTACATCGGCTGCTCGAATTACCTCGCCTACCAACTCGCCACGGCCCTCGGCCGCAGCGACGCGAACGGTTGGGCTCGATTCGCCAGCATCCAACCCCGTTACAACATGCTGTTCCGCGAGAACGAACGCGAGCTTCTTCCCCTCTGCGAGCAGGAGAACATCGCGATCATTCCCTACAACCCGCTCGCGGGCGGCTTCCTCACGGGCAAGCACAGCCCCGGCACACCCGCCGAGGGCACCCGCTTCTCGATCCAGGGCGACGGCACGGCCGGCCGCTACCAAGAGCGCTACTGGCACGACCGCATGTTCGAAACGATCGAGGTGCTGCGCACCACCGCGACGGAAGCGAACATGACGATGGCACAACTCGCCGTCGCCTGGCAGTTCACCCGACCCGCCATCACGTCACCGATCATCGGTGCAAGCAGGCCCGAGCAACTCGCCGATGCCGTCGCCGCGCTGTCGACCCCCCTCGACGCGGAACTCACCAAGCGTCTCGACGCCCTCACCCGCGAATACCGCTTCGGAGACTCGGCACGGTGAAGTTCTAAGTTTCCGTCATTCACCCCGCCACCAACACCCCCAGCACGCAGGGGATCTGAACCGTTCGGTTCGACAACAGCGGACTCGAACCCTGCCCGCCCCCGGCCGGCAGGACTCAGGCAGTGACGCGGGCGTAGGGCACGGTGATCTCGAAGGGAATCACCACGTCGTAGGCCTGGCCGGGCTGGCCGTCGTCGCCGCCCTGCCATCCGTGCCAGGGATACATGACCGCCCCGTTCTCACGCAGGACCGGTGCACCGCTGGCGTCGAACTCGAAGAAGGGACCGTGTTCGAAACCCTCGGGCACGGGCAGGCGGTCGCGGTGCGCGGCGCCGGGTTCGGCGGTTTCGTACATGCCGCCCGTGCCGGTCCCGTTCGACACGACCCAGTGCACCTCGGCGAAGGCCGGACTGGTGGGGCCGGGCGGACGGCCGTGGTTGTGCGTCGACAGGTCGACCCCCTTGCCCGCGGTCCACAGGTAGAGGTAACAGATCTCGTCACCGTTGGCATCAAGCAAATGGAAGCCCGGCGTGAGACCCGCATCGAGGCCGTTGAAGTAGTCGGTATAGGCGGCGAAGCGTTCGCCGAACGACGTCCATCCGAGGTGGTCGGCGTGCGGGCCGACGAGGGCGATGTCGTTCATCGATCTGACATGGTTCGGCGCGGCCGGAGTTTTCACGAGAACCGTGACGAGCGCGCCGTCGGCACCGGCAACGAGTTCGCTCTCCGTCACGCGCGTGTCGGCGAGTGAACGGGCCTCGATGTAAGGAATGCGTGCAGGTGATGCAAGTGCGCCGGTGACGACCTTGATGTAAGTCGTGCCCTCCTGGCCGAGATCGATCTTCTGGCCACCGTCGAGACGAACGAAGTACAGCCTCCACCCGCCGAAGGACCATGTGTCGCTGGTGACGGGCCCGGGGCCGTCATACATGCGCAGGTCGAGGCCGAGACGCTCTTTCGACAAAGAAACCGGAACGGTAGCCATGGTGTTTCCCCCAGTCATACGCGATTCCCCAACCGCGTTTTGTGGGCACGACGGGACTCGAACCCGGGACCTCTACCGTGTCATGGTAGCGCTCTAACCAACTGAGCTACGCGCCCTGAAAAGGCAATGCGGAGCATAGCGGAGGTCGAGAAAGTTCAGCGGGGCGGCGCGGAGAAATGGGCGCGCACGAAGCGGCCTTCGAGTCGCTCGAGACGACAGACCGAGCCCTTGCGTGTGTCGGGCCAGTCGACGATGTCGAGGCCGTACCATTCGAGGCGCTTCAAGACCGCGGGGATGACGTCGCCGTGGCTGCATGCCACCGCGCCGTCCGCCAGAGTCTCGAGAAACGTGAGGGCGGTGTCGGTGTCGACCCCCTCGCGCAGGGCATCGACGCTCTCGACCGCGAGGGATGTCATCTCCGCGAGTGGTTCGAGCGTTTGGCGGCAGCGTAGAAACGGACTCGACACCAGACGCGGTGGATGCAACGGCGCGAGACGCGCCGCGACGAGACAAGCCTGTTGCCTGCCCTCGTCGACGAGGGGTCGCAGCGCGTCATCCTCTCCCCACGCCGCGCGACTGCCGGCCTTGGCGTGGCGCACGAGATAGATCGCGTTCGTCATGTCAGGCGAAGAGTAACCGCATTGGCGAGCAGTCTCCCCCGCGGCGTCAGCACGACCCGGTCGTCGACGACCGCCAAGAGTCCACCGGCGGCCATTTCGTCGATCTCATTGTGTTTGTCGGGCGCGATGTCTGCCAGCGCAGCGCCTTGGCGGCAGCGGATCGTCAATTGCAGGCGCTCGGCGGCAATCTGCTGGGTCGTGAGTTCTTCGAACGCGGCCTGCGTCGACCGGCCGGTGTTGACGAGGTCGACGTAGCGCTCGGGTGTACGAACGTTCCACCAACGACGACCCGCAGCGTGCGAATGTGCGGCACACCCGAAGCCGCGGTAGTCGGCCTGTGTCCAGTACAGCCTGTTGTGCCGGCTCTCGTGACCGGGCACGGCCCAGTTCGAGATCTCGTAGTTGGCAAGACCCGCGTCTTCGAAGGCCGCGTCGGCCATCGGGTACTTGTCGGCCTGGTCGTCGTCGTCGGGGTGGCGCGCGTCGTCGGCGGCGAGGGGTGTTCCCGCTTCGACGGTGAGCGCGTATGCAGACACGTGTGGTGGTGACAATGCAAGTGCACGGTGCAGGGTCGTCTGCCAATCGTGGGGTGTTTCGCCGTGAGCGCCGTAGATGAGATCGAGATTGAACGTGGGGATTCCCACGCCGCGAATCGCATCGACCGCGGCCACGACGTTGTCGGGGTTGTGTTGGCGACCGAGCGCGGCGAGCACGCGGGGAACCATCGACTGGACACCGAGACTGATGCGGTTCACGCCGGCGTCGCGGTAAGTGCGCAGCAACGATTCGGTGACGTTGTCGGGGTTGCACTCGACCGTCACCTCTGCGTCGGGCGATCTCCGTACGGCTGTGATGACCCGGGCGAGAGCGTCACCCGGAACGAGCGACGGCGTTCCCCCGCCGACGAAAACGGTCTCGGCGAGCGGCATCCCCGCGTCGGTTGCACGCCGCACCTCGGCGACCAGTGCCGTCATGTAGGCGTCGATCTGGCCCGCCTTGTCGTCCCAGGTCGCAAAGGCGCAATAGTCACACTTGCGCGCGCAGAACGGCACGTGGATGTAGACACCGAATCCGGCGGGTGGTGGTGTCTTCATGCTGTGGGGGGCACGAAGATGAGACCGAGCCCTGCAAGCTCGGCGGCGACTTCGTCGACGGGGACGTCGAGCATGACGGCAATTGCCCTCGTGTCGTGGGCCCGCACGGTGATGACCTTGCCGTTGAAGTCCTGGCGTTGCACCTGGATCATCCGCAGGAAACGCTCGAGCATGCGGAACTTTTCCTCGGGGTGCGCCGCAAGTTTCGCCACGTCGATGCGGATCTTCGTCGGACCCGTGGCACCGGGCTGGTTGCCTTCGACCGCGAGCGGATCGCGTGGCAGCAACTGGTCCACGGAGACCCCGTAGAAGCGCGCCAGGCGCTCGAGGCGTGGCACGGAGATGACTCGTTCGCCACGTTCGTACGCACCGAGCACCGACGCGCGGAATTCGTCGTTGGTCCGCGCTTCGACTTCGTTGAGCGACAGCTTCTTCTGGCGCCGGATCGCGCGCAGCCGCTCACCCACGAGACGCGAGTACGGGGATTCGTCGAAGTCACCCTCAGCCATGAGAACCCACCGTCATTTGTGGAGACCAACGAGGCGTGCGCCCGCTACCAACGCCGCAGTTTGGGCACGCAGAATTGCGGGGCCGATGTTGACGCGGGCGACCGACGTCGGGATTTCACCGTCGTCGAAACCACCCTCGGGACCCACGATCACCAGCCGGTTCGCTGCGGACGGCGGGATGCCATCGGGGTCGGCGACCGCGGCGCCCGACAAAGCGACGACGTCGACGAGCGGAATCCCCAGATGTACGGCGGGCAGGAAAACGCGTCGACTCTGCATGCAGGCCTCGCGGACGATGCGGCCCGCGCGGTCGTTGAGACGGTCGCGTGCACCGGCAACGGCGCGCTTGGTCGGTGCGACGACGAAGATTTCGTCGACTCCAACCTCGACCAATTGGCGAATGGTGTTTTCAGGTTTCTCTGCCTTCACCGGAACGAATGCCACACCGAGGGGAAGCGGTGGGGCGGATTCGTGCCTGATGTCGCCCGCGGGTTCGATCTCCTCGCGCCCGCGCGCCCGGCATTCGCGCCACGATCCACGGCCGTTCGTGGCGGTGACGACTGCGCCGTCATGCAGGCGCAACACGCGGAAGAGATGGTGTGCATCGGGTGCCTCGAGGCGGGGCAAGTCGAGATCCTCGACGATGACGTGTGCCGCCGAACCGCGCAGAACCGGATTCACGAAAACGCCGACTTGATGCGCGACTTCAGTCCCTTGTCGGGGCCCGACACCGCGTCACCGCGTAGTTCGGCGAACTGGCGCAACAACTTCGCTTCGTCCTCGGTGAGCTTTGTCGGGATGTCGATCTGCGCGACGACGCGCAGGTCGCCGCGCCGACGCCCGCCAGCATTGAGATGCGGCACGCCCCTGCCCCGCAGGGTGAACTCCTGGCCGTGCTGGGTTCCGGCGGGAACGCTGAGTTCTTCGCTGCCTTCGAGCGTGTCGATGGCTGCCGTGGTTCCAAGGGCTGCCTGGGCGATGCCGAGCCGCAGAACATGGATGAGGTCGTAGTCGTCGCGTTGCAGCGTCGGGTGCGGTGCCACACGCACGTGCACATAGAGGTCTCCCGCGCCGCCGCCGCGCGGACCGACCGCACCGCGGCCGGTGAGGCGCAGTGTTGCGCCGGTGTCGATGCCGGCGGGAACGTCGATCTGGTACGTCGCAGTGTCGACAACGCGTCCGTCACCGCGACACGTCGCGCATGGCGTGGCAATGACCTGGCCGAGGCCGCCGCAACGCTGACAAGGGCTTGCCGTCACCATCTGGCCGAGCAGACTCTGACGCACCCGACGAACCTGTCCCGTTCCTTGACAGTCCACACAGCTAACGGGCTTGGTGCCCGAAGCGGCACCCGTTCCACCGCAGTCCTCACACTTGAGCGCGGTCTTCAACGTGACGGGAACCGTGCCGCCGAACACCGCGTTCTCGAAGGTGATGTCGGCAATCGTTTCGATGTCCTGGCCGCGTGGCGGTCCCGCCGGCCCGCGCCCACCGAAGCCACCACCGAACGGCGAGTTGCCACCGAAGAAGGCGTCGAATATGTCGCCTAGTCCCCCGCCACCGAAGGGGTCCCCGGCACCGGCGGCGCCGACGCCTGCTTCGCCGAAGCGGTCGTAGTTCGCACGCTGCTGCGGGTCGGACAGCACTTCGTAGGCGCGGCTGAGTTCCTTGAATTTCTCCTCGGCACCCGGGTCGTCGGGTTTGGTGTCGGGATGCAGTTCACGGGCCCGTTTACGGTACGCGCGCTTGACCTCGTCGGCCGACGCGTCACGCCCCACACCAAGGATCTCGTAGAAGTCGGCCATGGTCAGGGCTCCGGCGGTCAGACCTGGCCGGCTTCGCTGAGGCGGCGACCGAGTTGAGTGCTGACCGCCTCGACGGTGGCAAGCGCCTGGGGATAGTTCATGCGGGTCGGACCGAGCACGCCCACCGTGCCCAACTTCTCACCGTCGGCGATGACGGGTGCCAGGACAACAGAACACGCCGACAGCGGTTCGACGCCGTGCTCACTGCCGATCGCAACCGTAAGACCGCGGTCAACCACGTCTTTTATCAACGAGACCACGACGTACTGCTGTTCGAGGGCCGTGAGCACCGAACGCACGACGTCGACCGCGTCGAATGCCTGCGCCATGGCAGCCGCACCACCGACGATCACACTCGCATCGCTTTGATGCGGTTCCAGGAGACCGAGTGCTTCGGTACACACTTTGTCGACTCCCCCGTCACCGGTCGGTGCGAGATGCACCTGCCCGAAGGTGTGTCCGAATGCCGCGGCGTTGAGGTGTGCACTCGCGGCTGACACCTGGACGTCGGAGACCGTTTCGTTTATGTCGAACGACTCGCTTTGCACCACACCGTTGGACAGCACCGCAACGACGGTCGCCATCCGCGGCGACAGGCGAACCACCTGCACGCTGCGCACAGTCGCGGCTTGACCACTCGAACCAACGACGAGGGCTGCGTACTTGGTCATGTCGGTGAGGAGACCCGAGGTTCGCTGCAACAACTCTTCGAGACGACCCGTCGCGTGGGTGAAGAACGAGCCGACGCGCTCGGCGGTGACCTTGTTCGGCCTGCCGGAGAGTTCCAGGGCATCGACGAAAAAGCGGTAGCCCTTGTCGGTTGGGATTCGACCCGCGGATGTGTGCGGTTGTGTGAGGTAACCGTCTTGTTCGAGGATCACCATGTCGTTGCGCACGGTCGCGGGCGACATCTTGACGCCCGCGACGGCCGCTACGTGGGCGGAGCCCACGGGCTGGCCCGTGGCGATGTACTCCTGCACGACTGCGCGGAGAATTGCGGTCTTGCGCTCGTCCAACATGCCGAATGTCAGGCTACTTGCCGGACACCGCCTTGTAGCGGGCGAGGCTCTCTTCGCGCTCGACGGAATGATCGACCATCGGCATCGCGTAACCCGCGAAACCACCCGCACCGGGAAAGTGGATCTGTCTGGTTGGACAGTCGGCCAGTTCGGGCACGAACTCTCGGATGTAGGTGCCGTTCGGGTCGAACTTCTCGGACTGACTCTGCGGGTTGAAAATTCGGAAATATGGTGCGGCGTCGGTACCCGTGCCCGCGGTCCACTGCCATCCATGGTTGTTCGAGGCGATGTCGCCGTCGACAAGGTGCCGCATGAAGTGGCGTGCACCCCACTGCCACGGCAGGTGCAGGTCCTTCACGAGAAAACTTGCGGTGATCATGCGCATGCGATTGTGCATCCACCCCGTGCGCAGCAACTGACGCATTCCCGCATCCACGATCGGATAGCCGGTTTCTCCCCGGCACCACTTCTCGAAGCGGGCCTTTGCCCGCCCGTCGGTGTCGACGCGCATCGCCACCATCTTCGACTGCAGGTTCTCCCAGGCCGTGTTCGGCTGGTGGAACAAGACGTCTGCATAGAACTCGCGCCAACACAGTTCCGAACGGAAGTGTTCGTGGTCTTTCGTGGCTTTCGTGCCGTCGATGACGAGATCGGCGATCAACTGCTTGGGATGCAACAAACCGAAGCGCAGGTACATCGACAGCTTCGACGTGCCGTCGATACCAGGCGTGTTGCGCTTTTCGTAGTAACCGCTCAGTGCATTGTCGGCGAACCATTCCCAGCGCTCGTGTGCCGCGGTTTCGGTGGGCGTGGGCAATTCGACGTCGAGTTTCGGTCGTGGCGGTAGCGGTTGGGTCCGAACCGCTCCGGGAGCCACGAGCAGGCTGTGTAGCGGGTCGCTTTCGCCGAGAGGCGTGAGAAGGGGTGACCACCGCTTGTAGAAGGGCGTGAAGACCGCGTAGGGCGAACCGTCGTCCTTGGTCACCGAGCCCGGCTCGACGGCATACGGACTGCCGACACCACCCAGACGTACGCCCGACTTTTTCAGCACCGCGGCGACGGCCATGTCGCGACGCCGACCGTACGGGGCGAAGTCCTTGGCGACGTACACAGCCTCGGCCGCCGCCTCGTGCGCCACGGCGGGCACAACCTCGACCGGGTCGCCCGCACGCACGACGAGCGTTCCCCCGAGGGTGTCGTTCAACGACTCCAGGGCACCGAACAAGAACCAGAGCCGTGCTGGGCCTGCTCGTTCGAGGAACACAGGGTCGAGCACGAACAGCGGCACACATGGTCCGTCGGCACAGGCGGCCGCGAGCGCCTCGTTGTCATGGCCGCGAAGGTCGCGGCGAAACCACATGACGCTCGTCATGCCACCGATTGTGGCCCACGTTTCATCACCGTCGCCATCCAAGCCCAACAAAGCAGTGCGATGACCCCTCCGTACCCGAGTGACCATTCGGGACTGACGTGGTCGGCGATCCAACCCGTCACCGGACCACCGATGGGTGTCGAACCAAGGAATGCGACCGCACCCAGGGCGAGCAGGCGCCCCCGCATGTTCGGTGGCGACATCACCTGAGAGATGGCGTTCACACTCGCTATGAAGCCGGCACCGCCGATTCCCAGGGGCACGGCAAAAACGAATGCCAGCGCGAGGTTCGGAGCCCATGCGAGGGCGATGTTGCTGACCGCAAGAACGAAGACGGTCCAGTTGAACCAGCGCAGCGAAACGGTTTCACGGCCGGCGGTCATCAGGCTTCCGATCAGGCTGCCAACACTGACGACGGCAAGCAACCAGCCGAACGAATTCTCGCTGCCCCACCGCGCGTCGGCCAGCTTGGGTAGCACGACGCTGTAGTTGAACGCGAACGTGCTGACAATCACCAGCACGATGAAGAGAGGTCGGAGCACGTGGTCGTTTCGGATGAACCCAATCGCTTCGCGCACGGGCCTGCCACCGCGCGGAGCGGGCGGTGCGACACGCAGGAGTGACACATCCATGGCAACGATGCCGAGGAGAATCGCCGCGAACGACAGGCCATTGATGACGAACAACCACCCCGTTCCCAGTGGGCCCACGAGTGTGGCGGCAAGCGCCGGCCCCAGGATGCGCGAGCCGGTCATCGCCGCGGTGTTCAGCGACACCGCGTTGCCGATGTCATCGACGTCGACCAGTTCCGTGACAAGGCCGCGCCGAGCCGGATTGTCGAAGGCATTGATCACACCGAGTGCGAGGCTGAGCACGTAGACGACACCTATGTTGATGTTGCCCGTGAGGTCGAGCACTCCCAGGACGATCGACTGGATGGCCAGGCCCGACTGTGTGATCAGCGTCATCCGGCGCCTGTTGTGGCGATCGGCGATGGTGCCGGCCCATGCACCGAGCAGCAGCATCGGCAGGAACTGGAACATGACGTTGAGACCAAGGTCGGTGGCCCTGCCCGTGAGTCGGTACAGCAGGAACGCGGATGCCGTGAACTGCATCCAGGTGCCGATGTTGCTGACGAGCACACCCGCAAAGAAGTACTTGGCGTTGCGGTTCCGCAGCGACCGGAAAGTGGCGGGCATCGCTGGTCAGTCGTCGAGTTTGAGGGCCGAAATGAAGACGTCTCCCGGGACCTCGACGCGGCCGATCGACTTCATCTTCTTCTTGCCCTCTTTTTGCTTCTCGAGGAGTTTGCGCTTGCGCGTGATGTCGCCGCCGTAGCACTTGGCGAGGACGTCCTTGCGCTTCGCCTTGACGGTTTCGCGGGCCAACACCTTGCCGCCTATCGCCGCCTGGATCGGGATGTCGAACATCTGGCGCGGAATCAATTCCTTCAACTTCTCGCACATCCTGCGGCCGTAATCGAAGGCACGATCACGGTGGACGATGGTGCTGAATGCGTCGGCGGCCTGGCCGTTGAGCAGCAGGTCGACGCGCACGAGGTTCGACTCGCGGTAGCCCTCGAGCTCGTAGTCGAGGCTGGCATACCCCTGTGAACGGCTCTTCATCTGGTCGAAGAAGTCGACGACGACCTCGGCGAGCGGGATCGAGTAGATCAGTTCGACCCGTTCGGGTGACAGGTACTCGATCTTCTGCAGCTCGCCACGACGTGACTGGCAAAGTTCCATGAGCGTGCCGGTGTAGTCCTTGGGTGTGACGATGCCGACCTTGAAATACGGTTCTTCGATGAAGTCGATCTGCTGCGCGGAGGGCAGCGACATCGGCGTGTCGACGAACTGCACCTCACCGTTGGTCTTGTGCACGCGGTACTCGACCGATGGGGCCGTGGCGATGAGCGCAAGGTTGAATTCGCGCTCGAGACGCTCCTTGACGATCTCCATGTGCAAGAGACCAAGGAAGCCGCAGCGGAAACCGAACCCCAGCGCACCCGAACTCTCGGGCTCGTATGTGATGGAGGCGTCGTTCAGCTTCAGCTTCTGGAGACTGTCGCGCAGGTTCTCGAAGTCGTCACCGTCGATCGGATACAAGCCGCAGAACACCATCGGCTTCGGGTCGCGATAGCCGGGCAGTGGCTCGGCTGCCTGGCGGTTGGCCTTCGTCACGGTTTCACCGCTGCGTGCTTCGGAGACATCCTTGATGCCCGCGATGAGGTAACCCACCTCGCCCGGCCCGAGTGAATCGACCGGGGTGTTGACGGGTCGTCGCACACCAATTTCGATTGCCTCGTGCGTGGCGCCGGCCTGCATGAGGAACAACTTGCTGCGCGAGTCGAGCACACCGTTCATGACGCGCACCGAACTGACGACGCCGCGGTACTGGTCGAACTGGCTGTCGAAGATGAGTGCCTGTAGTGGCTGGCCGGCGTCACCCTTCGGTGCAGGGATTCGCTCGATGATCGCATCGAGCAGGTCGGGCACACCCTCGCCGGTCTTGGCCGATATGCGCAGGATCTGGTCCGCGGGGATTCCCAGAACACGCTCGATTTCATCGGCGTAGTAGTCGGGGTTCGCGGCTGGCAGGTCGATTTTGTTGAGTGCCGCAACGATCTCGAGGTCGTTCTCGAGTGCGAGGTAGCAGTTCGCCAGCGTCTGTGCCTCGATGCCCTGCGCTGCGTCGACGACGAGCACGACTCCCTCGCAGGCGGCGAGCGAACGGCTGACCTCGTAACCGAAGTCGACATGGCCCGGGGTGTCGATGAGGTGCAACACCGAACCCTTCCAGTCGACGCGCACGTTCTGGGCCTTGATGGTGATCCCGCGCTCACGTTCGAGGTCCATCGAGTCGAGGTATTGAGCCCGCATCTCGCGGGCATCGACCGCCTTGGTCAGTTCCAGAATGCGGTCGGACAACGTCGACTTCCCATGGTCGATATGGGCGATGATCGAAAAATTTCTGATGCGGGAAAGGTCCATGGGGGTGGTCGAATTCTAGAGGCGCGACGGGGTTGGGGTCGTGGGGAGCGGCTGTTAGCCTCGGGCGCCGTGGCAAACATCAAAAGCCAAAAGAAGCGCATCCTCACCAACGCCAAACGCCAAGAGCGCAACAAAGCCGTCAAGAGTGAACTGCGCACCCGCGTGAAGAGCGCGACGGCCAGCATCGGCACCGATACCAACGAAGACGACGTGCGTCTGGCGATGAAGCGCCTCGACAAGGCGGCCACGAAGGGCATCATCCACCCGAATCAGGCCGCGCGCCGCAAGAGTCGCCTGATGAAGAAGATCAACGCCGCCAAGGCGTGATCTTCGGCACAGTCATCGCCCGAGTGGCGTGAGAGTCAGCGACGCACCGGGCGTCGCGCCGAGAGTCGTGCGAGTCGCGCAACGAGCACCTCGACCACCAGGCCCTCGGGCCAGTCGCGCGTGCCGCGCAGTTGCAGGTCGGCATCGGCCACCAATTGGATCGCGCGGTGCACACCCTCGGGGCCGAGGCGGGCAATTTGTTGCAGCATTTTCCTGCCGGGGAAATCGCTCTTCGGCTTCATGCCCAACAAATCGAGTGCCTCACGCGGGGTCGATACATCGGCACCTTCCAGGCCAAGGAGGCGTGCGAAATGGTTGTGCAGCAGTTTGACGACCTGCAGGGGATGCATCTCGCCCGCACCCAACATGCGGTGGAGAACCGCCAGCGCCCCCGAAGCGTCACCGGCGTCGATTGCATTTGCGAGTTCGTAGAGGGGAACCGCCCCCGCCTCCCCCACGAACGGCAACACCTCGTCGCGGGTCAATTTCTTCGACGTGCCGTAGGCGGAGATCAGCGTGTCGAGAATGCCGGGGAAACGACCCACGTCCTCACCGAGTCGCTCGGTGAGGGCGGAGATCGCGGCCGGGTCGAGATGCAGGCCCGCGGCTTGGATCTGTGCTCGGTACCAGACTTCGCGCTCGGCGGAGTTGCCGATCGCCGTCGACATCGACGTGCCACCCGCCCGCTTGATGGCATCGTTGATGCTCTTTGGCGGCTTGCCCTTCGAGGTGAGGATCAGTCGCGTGGAGTCGAGGGGGTTGGCGAGGTAGTCGACGAGTGGCTCGAGCGAATCGACGACCGCCGCATCGATACGGCGAAGAACCACGACTCGGAAATCGGAGAACAACGACCGTGTCGCAGCCGCATCCACGGCCGAGCGTATGGCTGAATCCCGTTCGCCGACGGTCGGCCTGTCGGCATCGAAATCGTCGAGGGCCAGCGAGCGATCCGCACCGCCGAGCGCCTCGTGGATACGCGTGCCGAGTTCCTCGACAAGGAGCGACTCGTCGTCGCCGGTGAGGAGCATGACCGACACGCACCAGTGTCGCACACGGGTGTCGTCTAGGCCGGAAGTCGCGCAACGATCTCGGCCACCCACCACACCCAACGCACGCCGAGCAGCAAAGGGGCGGTGAGCAGACTCGCCACTGGTTGGCCGACAAGACCGGCGACGAGACACAACGGCAGGCCGGCCAACATCACCGCCCCCGCCACGGGCACGGCGAACAGGTTCGCAACGAGACCCCACGGCGCCACCCTGCCGAAAACGACGACGAGAATCGGCAACGTCGCCAACTGCGCGGCGAACGAAGCCGCGAGCGGCGCTGCGATGAATCCCGGGCACCGCAGCCGCTGGCGCAGCAACGATTCACATTGCGGGCCGACGACAACGAGACCGGCCGTCGCCGCAAACGACAACCAATAGCCCACCGACCACGCAAGAAACGGGTCGGCGATCACCAACACAGCCGACGACGCGAGCAACGCCCTGCCAGCGGCAATCTTGCCGCCCGCCGCAAAGACGACCGCCGAGAGACCGGCCATTCCCCCCGCACGCAAAACGGACGGTTCGGCTCGCGTCATCAACGTGAAGGCAGCAAGCACGCCCAGCGTCGCTACGAGACGTGCACGGGGCTTCATGCGAGTGATCGCGGGCGAAAAGACGGCGAGTACGAACACGATGTTCTGACCCGACACCGCCGTGAGATGCGACAAACCGGCGTCACGAAACGATGTGCGCATCCCGCGAGGTTGAGCACGATCGTCGCCGATCACGAGACCCACCAGCAGCGACCCCTCCGCGCGCGGTAGCGCCGACGCGCCGTGTGCAATGAGGCGGCGCAGTCTGTTGGTCGCGCGCGTCAAAGCGGACCCCTGCGTCCAGTCGCCGCCGAGGTTGACGTCGACGAGCCGGCCCGCGACGTGGCGCACGAGTTTGTAACGCGGCAGGCCCTCCCCCCACCGCTGGCGTGTGGCCGACATCAACACCGACTCGCCCTGCATCCGGTTACGCACACGCCACGCGTCGGCCCCGTGGAGGATTGCCTCGTAGCGCCAACCCTCCACCCGGAGCACGACGGAGACCCCAACGCCGCGCGGTTCGGGATCACCGACCACCGTTGCCAGACCGCTGTACGCGCCGACGGGAACGTTCTCGATGCGGTTCCATTCACCGTGCGCCCGAAAGGCAAAGACGCAAAGGAACAATGCAACACACGCGCCGACAAACGGCGTGACGTACGATCGGGCCATGTCAACGACACCCGATACCCGGCCGCGTCGTCGACGCATCGTGCCGGGTGGGATCGTCGACTTGAAGCGCCGCCTCGCCAAACAAGGCGGAATCGCAGGTGTGGGAATCGGCGCAGGATTCGCCACTTTCGGTGCTCTCGTGCTCTTTGCCACCGACGGCGCCTTTCTCGGGGCGACCGGCTACGTCTTGGTCTCGTTCGGTGTTCCCCTGCTCGCTCTGGTCGGCGTTCCCGCAGTGACGGGAGCCGCGCGTTGGAGCCTGGCGATCATCGGCTCGGCCGCACTGTGGTGGACGATCGGCCAGTTGGCGGCGGCCCGCGTGCGCAGGCGCGTGATTGCCGGCTGGCGCGAGTGGGCAGGCGAGTTCGCCGTGTACGCCGGCGGTGTGTGGATCGGTGTCGTGCTCGGCCTCGTGTTCGCTGCGCGCTCGCTCGGCGCTATCTGATCGACCCGCACACACCGTCGGGTCACGACACCGTGACGAACTGTTTCATCGCGGCCCACTTGCCCTTGCCTATTCCCTTCACGTCAAGGAGGGCCTCGGGCTTTGCGAAAGGACCGTTGACCTGACGGTGGGCGATGATCGCCTTCGCCGTCGACGGACCGACCCCCGGCAGCGACTCGAGCAAGGTTGCATCTGCCGTGTTGATGTTGACCACGCCCGTAGCCGGGGCCGCAGCCGTCGGCTGAGGCAGGCTGGTTGCTGCGGCAATTTGCTGCGGCACCGTGGCCACGGTCGGGTTCGTACGACTCGCCCGAGTCGTTGGCGAGCGCTTGGGTGACCCCACCACGGAACGCGGTGGCACGTACACCTGATCCGCGTCGCTGAGAGGCAAGGCCATGTTGAGCGAGGAGAGATCGGCCTGCGGCGTCGGGCCGCCGGCCGCGGTCACGGCATCCACCACACGGCTCGGGGCCGCTAGTTCGTAGACCCCCGGCGCGACCACTGCGCCGATGACGTGCACCGTGATGTCGGGGGCATGCGACGAAATCTCCGGGGGCGGGAGCGTTGCGGCGGCAATCTCGGTCTGCAACGTGGATGGGGAATCGGATTGACCGGCGAACGGTAACGATGCCTCGATGGGTGGCGACGGGGCTCGCAACAGCCACCATGCGCCGATGCACACGACGACCACCGATCCGGCCGTGGCGAGTGCCCGTGCGGGGCCGTGCCAAGCCAGGGCGGCTGACGCACGCTGGCGGAGGCGTTCGAGGAGAGGTTGCGGGCTCATGCCCTCCGTGTGTGCGCCACCCCGCGCGTCACGGCAAGATCTAAAAGAGGCGTGCCGTGAGTTGCTTGCGGTATTTCGGCGTGCGCGGGTCGTCGGGGCCCATTGTGGCGAGGATGTCGAGGAACTTCTGGCGGGCCGCCTCGTCTGCCTTCACGCTCTCGAGGAGTTCGGTGAGTTGCGCGTCGAAGTCGTCCACGGGGTCGGCGGCCAGGCGGGCCGCGGCAGCGACACGACGCACGTCGTCGGTTTCGGGAATGCGCGCGAGCAACCCCAGCGCCTCTGGCGCACGATCGGTTTTCACCAAAAGCTGCGCCATCGCAACGACGGCGTCATGGTTGCCGGGTTCCATCGACAAGGCAACCCGCAGGCTTTCCTCATCGCCGGCCTCGATCAGCTTGCGCACCGTTTGACTCTCCTCCGACGGCAGCAGGCGGGCCACGAACTCGGCGACGACTTGTTCGGGCTGGGCACCCATGAACGCATCGACCATCTGGCCGTTGACGATCGCGTACACGGCGGGAATCGACTGCACCCGGAACGCGGCGGCCACCTGCGGATTTGCATCCACGTCGAGCTTTGCCAACACGACCTGGCCACGCGTGGCGTCGACGACCTTTTCGAGGATCGGACCGAGGGTTTTGCACGGGCCACACCACTCGGCCCACAAGTCGACAATGACCGGGGTGGTGCGGGACCGCTCGATGACCTCGGCCTGGAAAGTGGCGTCGGTGACGTCGATGAACATGTCCGAGACGCTATCGGGAGGGAAACGTGGCTAGTTTTCTTCTCGCATGTCCCACGAACCCCTCACCGGACTCTCCCGCGTAGTGCCGGCCTGGCTCGAGGAGAACATCGCCGGGGCAAAGGCACCGTTCTCCTTTAGCGTCATCGCCGGAGGACACTCGAATCTCACCTACGCCGTCGTCGACGCCAACGGCTGCAAATACGTCTTGCGTCGCCCTCCGCTGGGCCATGTTCTCGCCAGCGCACACGACATGGGCCGCGAACATCGCATCATCTCGGCGCTCAGCAAGTCGAAGGTGCCGGTGGCCCCGGCCCTCGGTTTCTGCGACGACCCAACGGTGAACGACTCACCTTTCTATGTGATGGCATTCGTCGACGGCCACGTGATCCGCGACACGGAGACCGCGCTGCGCATCCTTGGCGTTCCGGCACGGCGACGGGCGAGCGAATCGATCGTCGACACGATGGCGGCCATCCATTCCGTCGACCTTGCCGCGGTCGGTCTCGACACGCTCGGCAAACACGAGGGTTACATCGCCCGTCAGCTGAAGCGTTGGTACGGACAGTGGAATGCGCAAAAGACCCGTGAACTACCCCGCGTCGATCGTGTTCACGACGAACTGATGAAACGCATTCCCGTTCAGGGCCCGGCAACGATCGTTCACGGTGACTACCGACTCGACAACTGCATGGTCGACGACACGGGCAGTGTGGTTGCCGTTCTCGACTGGGAGATCTGCACACTCGGCGATCCCCTCGCCGACCTCGGCCTGTTGATGGTGTATTGGACGGGTCCGGGCGACGAGGAAAGCGCCTGGGCCGGGGCCCAGACCACACTCGAGGGCTTCTGCGACCGTGGTGACCTCGCAACGCGTTACGCGCAGGTATCGGGACGCGACATCTCGAACATCGACTTCTACATTGCGTTCGCCTTCTGGAAACTCGCCTGCATTCTCGAGGGCGTGTATGCCCGCTATCTCGGTGGCGCACTCGGCGAGCGCAGCGCAGAGGAACTCGCACCATTCGACCAGCAGGTCGTTGCCGCGGCGGCAAAGGCCGAGGCAACACTCGAAAGACTCGCCTGATGCCGGCCCTCCACGACGTCGGCGAGCGCCCGCTGCTCGACAAGCCGATACTCATCACGATGTTGTCAGGATGGATCGACGCATCGGGGGCGGCCAACGCTGCGATCGAGACGCTCAAGGAGGCGTCGAACGCCCAACTCGTAGCGACGTTCGATACCGACACCTTCATCGACTACCGCGCACGGCGGCCGATCATGGAACTGCGCGAAGGACTCAACACCCGTCTGCGCTGGTCGGTACCTGAAATCCACCACGGTGCCGACACAAACGGCCGCGACATCCTCATTCTCTGCGGCCCCGAGCCCGACACCGCCTGGGAACTGTTCGTCGAAACGGTCTGCAACTACTGCACGGACCATGGCGTCGAGCGCGCCTTCGCCATCGGCGCCTACCCGTTCGCCACTCCCCACACCCGGCCACCACAGTTGTCGTGCCATTCACCCTCGCCCCACGTGCTGGCCGAAGTTCCCTTTCTCAAGAATTCAGTCGACGTTCCCGCGGGGATGTCGGCGGTGTTGGAACACGGCCTCACCGAACACGGCATCGCGGCGCTGAGCCTCTGGGCCCAGGTCCCGCATTACGTCGCGGCGCTCTCCTACCCCGCGGCCGCAGCGGCCCTCGTGTCGGCGGTGCAGATGGTGGCAGGCCTCGTCGTCGACGTCAGCGAACTCGTCGCCGACGCACAGCAGCAACGCGAACGCATCGACCAGTTGGTGTCGGCGAACCCCGAACACCTCGAGATGGTGCTCCAACTCGAGCGCATGTTCGATGAGGCGGTGAAGTCGGGACAAGTCGATCCACGCGGCCAGACACCCGCGAGCGGCGATGCAATCGCAGCCGAGATCGAGCGGTTCCTGCGCGAAGAGATGGGTCGCGACAACAAGTAATTTGTGTTCAGAACGAGGGGTAGACGTGCCGAACCGCGCAGATATCGAAAAACTCTGGAGCCTCGACGGCAGGCATGCCGTGGTAACGGGTGTGAGCACGGGGAGCATCGGTGAGGGCATCGCGCGCACGCTCGCCGCGGCGGGCGCCACCGTCGTCGTGTCTGACATCCGCGACAACGGCCTCACCGACATCGCCAGGGGAATCGGTGGAACAGCGGTGGTTGCCGACCTCACCGATGAATCGCAGACCAACGCGCTCATCTCCGCCGGCCCCGCCGTCGACGTTCTCGTGAACAACGCCGGCAGCTACTTCGACGTCGGGCCGATCCTCAAGCAGTCACCTGCGGGTTGGCGGCGGGCGATGGACAACAACATCACCACTTGTTACAACGCCAGCCGCGCCGCGGCGCGGCGCATGGTGGATGCGGGGCGGGGTGGGGCGATCATCAACATCTCGTCGGTCGACGGACTGCTCCCCTGCATGGGTACCGGATACGACACGGCAAAGGCCGCCGTCATCGCGTTCACGCGTTCACTCGCCGTCGACCTGGCGCCACACCACATCCGCGTGAACAACATCGCGCCGGGCGCCGTCATGGTGGAAACACTGCGCAAGATGCAGGCCGGTGAACTGCCGCCCCTGTGGCCCTCTGAAACCGAGCCCACGGGCCTCATGAACCCCATCACCAAGATCCGTTCCTCGAACATTCCACTCGGTCGGCGCGGGACACCCAACGACATCGGCAACGCCGTACTTTTCCTCGCCAGCGAAGCCTCGTCGTACGTCACGGGCGTGACCCTGCCCGTCGATGGAGGCTGGTTGCTGATCTAGAACGAAGTCGCTCTAACATCTGGCGAGTCGTAACGAATTTCTGCACAACAAGGATGGGTCATGAAGGTTGACGGTGGCGTAGCACTCGATCTGGCGAAGTCGGCGGAGTCGGCCAAGGAAGCCGAGGCCGCGGGCTACAGCGGCGCATGGACGGCGGAGACGAACCACGATCCGTTCTTCCCACTGCTGCTGGCCGCCGAGCACACCCGGCGCATGGAGCTCGGCACCTCGATCGCCGTTGCGTTCGCACGCAACCCGATGACGCTCGCCAACATCGGATGGGACCTCCAGGCGTATTCGAAGGGTCGCTTCATTCTCGGCCTCGGCAGCCAGATCAAGCCCCACATCACCAAGCGCTTCAGCATGGAGTGGAGCCACCCCGCCGCTCGCATGCGCGAGATGATCATGGCCATCCGCGCGATCTGGGACACCTGGGAGAACGGCACACCGCTGAACTTCCGCGGCGACTTCTACACCCACACGCTGATGACGCCGTTCTTCACACCCGACCGCGCCGACCTCGCCGGTTTCGGCACGCCGAAGATCTTCCTCGCGGGCGTCGGTGAATTGATGACCGAAGTCGCGGGCGAAGTGTGCGACGGGTTTCTCTGCCACGGGTTCACCACCGAGAAGTACCTGCGCGAGGTCACTCTCCCCGCGCTCGCGCGCGGCCGCGCAAAGGCCGGCAAGACAATGGAGGGATTCGAAATCGTCGGGCCTTCGTTCGTCGTGACCGGAAACAACGAAGCCGAAATGACCCAGGCCGCGGCGGGCACGCGCCAACAGATCGCCTTCTACGGCTCGACCCCTGCGTACAAGGGTGTGCTCGACATCCACGGCTGGGGCGGCCTACAGGAAGAACTCAACTCGCTCTCCAAGCAGGGCCAGTGGGTCGAGATGGGCAACCTCATCAACGACGAAATCCTCAACACGTTCGCCGTCGTGGGCTCCCCCGAACAGGTCGCGCCGGAACTCAAGCGTCGCTACGACGACGTCATCCAGCGCATCAGCTTCTACGCGCCGTACAAGAGCGACCCCGAGCGCTGGCGCCGCATGATTTCCGAACTGCAGAACTAGTTCAGACGAGGTTCGTCCAACAGGCGTGCGTCCCGCTGCAAATGCGTTCCGGCAGGCGTACCCGCGCCAGCGGGCCGGCAGCGATGTCGCGTGCATCGAAAATCGCGCAGTCACTGCGGTCGTTTTGGACGTCGATGGTGAATGTGAGCACGTAGCCGTCGTCCTCGGCGGTTGCGCCGATGCGCGGGGCAAAGACCGCCTCGCTGCAGTATTCGCCTTCGGGAAGATGGAACCGGGTTTCGTGGCCGGTTGAAATGTCGTGGCGGATCAGGCCCTCGAACATGAACCACCCCTCCGTCGGGATGATGCAATAGGTGGTCTCGTGGCGACGGCCACTCACGGCACCGTTGATGACACCGAACTCGGTGATGGTGTCGCTGAGCGGGCCCTCCTTCACCGTGCCGGTGCGCATGTTCAGCCTCCAGCGATACGGCCGGGACTGCATCGCATAGAGATCGAGGTAGCGGAAGAGTCGCTCGTCGATTGTCGCCTCGGGCGGCAACGTCGGCGAGGGGTCGTACTGGAAGTAACCGTCGACCACCACCTCGTCACCGTCTTCGTAGGCGTTGATCCAATGCAGCACGTACGTTGCGTCACAGTCGAACCACTTGATGTCGGATGACGAACCCCTGCGCGGAATCACCCCGAGGCGCATCGGCATGTCGCGGTGGAAGCGGTTCGCGTACACGTCCTTTTTCAACAGGTCTTCGTCCCAAAAGAGTGGGCAGTCGTTCAGGATCGCAAAGTTCTCGGTGAAGCACATGTCGTGTGGGAGGCGCGGGCCCGGCAACGGAACGTCGACGTAGTGAACGAGCTCACCCTGCCCCGACACCACTCCGAAGTGCATGTAGGGCGCGGCCGTCGAGTAATTGAAGAACAACAATTCACCCGTTGCTTCGTCCACTTTGGTGTGCGCCGACACACCCTCGGCGGGAAAGGCACCTCTCCAGGATTCGGTTCCCATGTCGTCGAGAGTGCGCGGGTCGAGCCTGTACAAGTCGCCGCACTGGTAGAAGCTCGACAGCGCGATTCCGCGGTGCACCACGACATCGGTCGACGATGCATCCTTCATCCGCGTGCGCGCCCCCCAACCGTCACCACGCACCGCCTTCTTCGGGGATTCGGCAAGACCCGCCCACAGGGGGCCTCCGTTTGCCAACTCGGCAGCAAGACCTTTCGTGCGTACGAACCGGTTGCGATAGGTCGCCTCGCCGTTGCCGAAAGTGATCGAGTGGATCATTCCGTCGCCATCGAAGGGGTGGTACCGCCCCACACCGGGCACGAGCGGATTCTCGGTGTTGCGCAGATACGTGCCGGCGAAGTCGTCGGGGATCCTGCCTTCGACGGCCATTGCCGTTGCCGTCCATTCCTTGGTCTGGGGACGCCAGGCACCCGTGCGATAGGGATGAACGTCGCCCTCGGGAAGAAGGCTGGTGAACTCGTTGTCGACTCTGGCTGCCATGGCCCCCTCGCCACGACACTACGCCCGTCGGGCGAGGCTGCGGCTCAGTCGAAATTCGGTGCAGAGCGCAACGAGCGCTTCACCTCGGCCAGGCCCGACGTGGTGGCCAGTGTCTCCACCGCGTCCCACAACCGCAGGGCCTCGGCACCGCGCGGTGCCCGCGAGATGACGGGGCCGAAGAAACTGCCCTCGTTGGACTGGCCGGGCTTGAAAGTGAGAATCGGCGTGCCGACGCCCTTGCCCGTGCGCGAGAAGGCGAGGTCCGTTTCCTCGCGCAGGATCGCATCGAAATCTTCGTTGTCGGCGCCGTTCGCCCAATCGGGGTCGAGGCCCGCACGGGACAGCACGTCGACGAGGAAGTACGTCGTGTTCTCCACGAACCCCTCCCGTTGACCATTCTTGTGGAGAGCGGTTCCCACGGCGGTGTAGAGACCGGCGACGGCCTCGTTGCCCACCTTCTCGCGCGCATAGGCCGCCGCACGCAGGACACGACTCCCGGCCGCATGTGCCTCGCGCCAGGGTTCGCTGTTGGGACCGTAGCCGATCTCCTCGTTGATCATCCGCAGTGAAATGAAACGCCAGGTGACGTCGTAGTTGCGCTGTTCGCTGACCTCGTCCACCCAGCGCGATGTGATCCACGCCCAGGGGCACACCGGGTCGAAGAAGAACTCGAGATCAGCCACGTGCTACTTCCTTTTCCTCGAATGTTTCGATCAGGTCACCGGACTTGAGATCTTGGAAGTCGGAGAGACCTATACCGCACTCGAAACCCTCACGGACTTCGCGAGCATCGTCCTTGAACCGACGCAGTGAACTGATCGAACCCTTCCAGATGACGACACCGTCGCGCAAGAAGCGCACCTTGGTGCCGCGGGTGACGACGCCGCTGCGCACGTAGCAACCCGCGATGGCGCCGACCTTGGGCACACGGAAGATCTCGCGGACCTCGGCTTCGCCGGTGACCACTTCCTCGAACTCGGGGGCGAGCATGCCGACCATCGCGTGCTCGATGTCTTCCAGCAGCTTGTAGATGATTTCGTAAGTGCGGATCTCGACCTTTTCGGCCTCGGCGACATCCCGGGCCTTGCGATCGGGACGCACGTTGAAGCCGATGAGTGTTGCATTGGTTGCAGCGGCCAGCGTGATGTCGTTTTCGGTGATCGCACCGACCCCACGGTGCACGAACGCAGGCTTCACCTCGGGCCGCTCGAGCTTGCGCAGACTCTCGGTGACCGCTTCGAGCGAGCCGTGCACGTCGGCCTTGATGATGAGGTTGAGCGTCGCGAGTTCACCGGCCTGAATTTGGCTGAAGATGTCTTCGAGGCGAACACCGCGCTGAACGCGCGCGTCACCACGCTGGTTGAGCACGCGGTAACGCTGCTCACGGGCCTCTCCAACCGTGCGTGCGGTCTTTTCATCGGGCGCACCGCGGAATTCGTCACCCGCCGCAGGCACGCTGGACAGACCCAGCACCTGCACCGGCGTGGAAGGTTCGGCTTCCCTGACCTGTTCACCGCGATCGTTGATGAGTGCGCGGACGCGACCCCACGCCGCACCGGCAACGATCGGGTCGCCGACCTTGAGGGTGCCTTTGTCGACGAGCACCGTGGCAACGGGGCCCCGGCCAACATCGAGATTGGCCTCGAGCACGACGCCTTTGGCGCGTCCCTGGGGATTGGCCGTGAGGTCTTCGAGTTCTGCGACCACGTTCACCTGTTCGAGGAGGTCGTCGACGCCGAGGTTCTGCTGTGCCGACATCTCCACGACGATGGTGTCACCACCCCACGCTTCGGGTACGAGTTCGTACTCGGCGAGCTGTGTGAGCACGCGCTGCGGGTCGGCATTTTCCTTGTCGATCTTGTTGACCGCAACGACGATCGGAACGTCGGCCGCGCGGGCATGGTTGATTGCTTCGATCGTCTGGGGCATGACGCCGTCGTCGGCCGCGACCACGAGAACCACAACGTCGGTGACCTGGGCACCGCGTGCACGCATCTTGGTGAATGCGGCGTGACCAGGGGTGTCGATGAAGGTGATCTTCTTGTTGTCCTTGGTGACCTGGTACGCACCGATGTGTTGAGTAATGCCACCCGCTTCACCGGCAACGACGTTTGCCGAGCGAATTTTGTCGAGCAGCGTCGTCTTGCCGTGGTCGACGTGGCCCATGACGGTGATGACGGGTGGGCGCACTTCTTGTGCATCCGGGTCGTCGTCGTCGGAGTCGTCGAAGAGTGCCTGCAGTTCCATCTCCTGCTGCTGGCCAGGGTCGACGAGAAGAACCTCGGCGCCGACTTCGAGCGCGAAGACCTCCATTTGGTCGTCGGTGAGGGTCATCGTGGCGGTCACCATTTCGCCCTGCTGGAGGAGGAAACGCACCACGTCGGCCGCGGTGCGGTTCAACTTCGGAGCAAACTCCTGGGCCGACACACCGCGTTCGATGATGACGGTGCCCTCGGGTACCGCAGCGTCGCTCGCGGTGTAGGAGGTCATCAACTGTGGTTGCAGCTCTTCCATGTCGCGACGACGACGTGCACGCGACTTCTTGCGCGGCGCGCGACGCTGGCCGCTGGGTCGGTTGCCACCAGGACCGCCCGCGCCGGGACCGCCCGGCGCGCCGGGACGCGGGCCACCGAAACCACCTGGACGTGGACCACCCGTGCGCGGACCGCCCGGACCAGCCGTACGCGGACCGCCCGGACCACCCGTACGCGGACCCCCCGGACCACCCGTGCGCGGACCCCCCGGACCACCCGTGCGCGGACCCCCGGGTCCACCAGGACGACCGGGGCCACCCGTGCGCGGACCCCCGGGACGTGCACCGGGTCCGCCCGTGCGTGCGCCGGGGGCGCCGGGACGCGCGCCACTGGGGGGCGGGGGAATCGGACGACCCGAAGCCGACAAGGGGCGTGCCGAGGGCGGCGGCGGAATCGGACGGCCCGAGGCCGAGACGGGGCCCGCGGGCCGAGGCGGAGGCGTTGCTCCGGGTGCGAGCGGACGCGCCGGAGGAGCCGGCGAACGCGGCGCGGCGGTGGGTGGCATGCCTGCGGGACGGGCTGGGGGCGTGGGAGTCGGACGACCACTGGAGATGAAACCGCTGCGACCCTGGTCGCCCGTGGCCTCCGGGGGTGCCGGACTGGGTGCCGGTGTCTCGGTCGCGGCGACTGCCGGTTCGACGATGGGGGTTTGGACACCAGGTTCGGGAACAACGACGGGAGCGACCTTGACCACGGGCACTTCAGCGACGCCGGCGGCCGTGGCGGTCGGTTTTGGCTTTGCGGCGGTCTTCTTCGCAGGCGCTTTCTTCGCCGCCGCCTTCTTCACGGGCTTGTCGGCGTCGTGTGCCTCCTTGGCGGTCTTGTTGGCGGGTGCTTTCTTCGCCGCCGCCTTCTTCTCGGGCTTCGGCTCTTGGGGCTGTTCGTCGCGGACAAGACCGTCGCGTTCCGCGCGACGTCGCACACGGTCGGCCTGCGCCTCGATGATCGACGACGAATGGCCCTTCACGTCGATGCCCATGACGAGGCAGAGGTCGACGGCCTCTTTGTTGGTGAGGCCGAGCTCTTTGGCGAGCTCGTGGACACGCATGTTCTTTGGCAACTTGACTTCAGCCTTTCAAAACCGGTTTGAGGAGATCGCTACGGGACGGGTGCGCACATCCGGCGACGGGGATTGCCACGCGCCGCTGCGTCGATGCAGGCGAGTTCGGAGCATGACCGCGTACGCCGAAGCAACGTCGAGGGCCCGTGCGCGGGCGTGCCCGAAGATGACCGCAACCCACCACTACTCGGCCACCTCCGGTGCCGCTGCGCCACCACCAGCCCATTCCTTCTCGCTGATGACGCTGCCGTCGGCGGCATGCCATTCCATTTCACCGGTGGCATCATTGGCAATCCACTGACCCTCGGCGTAGCCCGAGTCGCCGGCCGAGACCGGAACCTCACCCGACGCCTCGGCGGCGGCCTGGGTTTCGCTCTTGATGTCGATGCGCAGGCCCGTCAGACGCGCGGCGAGGCGGGCGTTCTGGCCCTCCTTGCCGATGGCAAGAGACAACTGGAAGTCGGGAACGATGACGTCGGCCTGCGTACCGTCGGCGCTGATGCGCACTTCGGTCACCTTGGCCGGCGAAAGAGCCTTGGCGACGAAGTCGGCGAGGTCCTCGCTGTAGGGAACGATGTCGATCTTCTCCCCACGCAGTTCGTTGACGACCATCCGCACGCGTCCGCCACGGGCACCGACGCAGGCACCCACGGGGTCGACGTTGTGATCATTCGACCAGACGGCGATCTTGGTGCGGTGGCCGGGCTCGCGCGAGCAGGCCTTGATTTCGACGACACCGTCGGCGATTTCAGGAACTTCAAGTTCGAACAGGCGCTTGATGAGGCCGGGGTGCGTGCGGCTGACCACGATCTGGGGACCCTTCGCGGTCTTGCGTACCTCGACGATGTAGGCCTTCACGCGACCGCCCGGTTCTGGTTTTTCGTAGGGAACCTGCTCGGCCTGGGGCAGCAGAGCCTCGACCTTGCCGAGGTCGAGCAGCGTGTAGCGCTTGTCGATCTGCTGGATGATGCCGGTGACGATGTCTCCCTCGCGGTTCGCGTATTCCTCGAACTTGCGGTCGCGCTCGGCTTCGCGGATGCGCTGGCTCATCACCTGACGGAACGTGACGGCGGCGATACGGCCCAGTTCGTCTTTCTTTGGTGTGTCATCGCGTTCGTTGACCCAGTTGCCGTCGTCATCGAGGTCGTAGGCGGTGAAACGCATGTCGAGGTTGTCGGGATTGATCTCGACGATCACCTCGTCAGCAGCGCCCGGGCGCTTTTTGTAAGCGGTTGCGAGGGCCTCGACGAGAACCTGGAGGAGCGTGTCAACGGAGATTCCTTTTTCGTTCGCCAGCATGCGAATGGCTTCGGCCATGTCGAGGTTGCTCATGATGCACTTGCCTCCGTGTGTGATGTTTCGTTCGTTTCCGGGTGCTCGCTTACGGACTTCTTCTTCGAGGTTGCTCCCTTTGGCGCCGGTTTCTTCGGTGCCTTGCCGGGCTTTTCGGCTGCACCCCATTCAAAAACTGTACGGGCGCGTTCGATGTCGACGAGGGCGACCTCAGTGTCGACGAGGGTGTCGGCGTCGCGCACGGTGATGACCGACGGTGTCGCCTCGACGAGTTGTCCCAGCAGACGACGCGAACCGTTGACGGGCGCATGGAGTCGAATGTTCACCGTCTTGCCGATCTCGCGCGCGTAGTGCTCGGGCCGGCGCAGGGTGCGCTCGAGGCCCGGGCTCGTGACCTCGAGGGTGTAGCGGCCGGGCACGGGGTCGGAATGATCGAGTTCACGGCCGAGTTGGCGCGTGACGAGGGACAGGTCATCGAGGCTGACACCCGCCGGTTGGCCGGGTGGCGTGTCGAGCACGACCCGCAGCGTGCCCCCGCTGTAGTCGATGTCGTAGATGGACAGACCGAGGGCCTCGGCTATGGGGGTCAGCAGAGCGGCGACTTTGTTCGCAACGGCGGAGCCGAAGTCGTGTTGTGTGTCCATCTTCTCCACCTGCCTTTCGTGTGCCCTCTCGATCGTCATTTCGGTCTTCTATTCTCGACCCCGCCATCCCGAAACGAGTCGCCTGAACAAAAAAGGCGTGGGCCTCAGCCCACGCCTTGTCGTTCAGCCGGGCCGTTGGCCCGCTCGCTGTGAGATCGAAAGGTCGAATCTCTAGTCTACCCGTTTCCGAGCGGGTTTGCTCGGGGCGCTCCGCGCCCGACCTATACCCTTGCCACATATGTTGCGTATGTCCCGGTTGTTCCTGCGCACCCTCCGCGACGACCCCGCCGACGCAGAAGTTCCGAGCCACAAACTGCTCCTCCGAGCGGGCTACATTCGCCGTGCCGCCCCCGGCGGATACACCTGGCTCCCCCTCGGGTGGGAGGTTCACCGCAACATCGAACGTGTCGTACGCGACGAGATGAACGCGATCGGTGCCCAGGAAGTTCACTTTCCCGCCCTTCTCCCCCGTGAGCCCTACGAGGCGACGAACCGCTGGGACGACTACGGGGACACGTTGTTCCGCTTGAAGGACCGTCGCGGAGCCGATTTTCTCCTGGGTCCCACCCACGAAGAGATGTTCACCCTGTTGGTTCGCGACCTCTACAGCAGCTACAAGGATCTGCCGGTTTCGCTGTACCAGATCCAGACGAAGTACCGCGACGAAGCCCGCCCGCGCGCGGGTCTCTTGCGTGGGCGTGAGTTCACGATGAAGGACTCGTACAGTTTCGACCTCGACGATGCCGGACTCGCGGCGAGTTACGGTGCGCACCGCGACGCATACATCCGTATCTTCGACCGTCTCGGCATCCCCTACGTCGTGGTGACGGCGATGTCGGGCGCCATGGGCGGTTCGATATCGGAGGAATTCCTTGCCGAGTGTGAGGTCGGAGAGGACACTTTTGTTCGGTGCACCAGCTGCGACTACGCGGCCAACACCGAGGCGGTGCGTGTGCGCGTTCCCGCGTCGCCCCGTCTGGACGTTCCCGCGCCACGGGTCCTTGACACACCGAACACGCCGACCATCGACGCGCTCGTGGAGTGCCTCAAGACGTCGGGGGTTTCTGCTCCGCACGGCGGTGAATGGTCGGGGGCCGACACACTAAAGAACGTCGTAGTGATCGTGAAGAACCCCGACGGGACGCGCACGCCACTCGCCGTCGGCGTGCCCGGCGACCGCGAGGTCGACATGAAGCGTCTCGAGGCGCAACTCTCCCCGGGCGAAGTCGAACCCTTCGGTGAGGCGGATTTCGCCGCACACCCCGCACTGGTGAGGGGTTACATCGGCCCCGACGTGCTCGGTGCCCACAAGGCGGCGGGCGTGCGTTACCTGCTCGACACCCGCGTGAACGAAGGATCGGCCTGGGTGACGGGGGCCAACACCGTGGGCAAACATGTCGTCAACCTCGTGTGCGGTCGCGACTTCGCCGCCGACGGCAGGATCGAGGCGGCCGAGGTTCGCCCGGGCGACGCGTGCCCCAAGTGCGGAGCCGCCTTGCGCATCGACCGTGGCATCGAAATCGGGCACGTGTTCCAACTCGGTCGCAAGTACGCCGAGGCGCTCGACTTGCGGGTGCTCGACCAGCACGGCAAACAGCAGGTCGTCACGATGGGCTCGTACGGCATCGGTGTGTCGCGCGCCGTCGCCGTCGTTGCGGAAGCCTCCCACGACGAACTCGGCTTGTGTTGGCCGCGCGAAATCGCGCCGGCCGACGTGCACCTGGTGTCGACGGGCAAGGGCAACGACGACGTCACCACTTTTAGTGATGGGTTGGCTGCTGCGCTCGAGGCGGAGGGTCTCAAGGTTCTCCTCGACGACCGTGTCGGGGTGTCGCCCGGAGTGAAGTTCAAGGACGCAGAACTACTGGGAATGCCCACGATCGTCATCGTCGGCAAGGGCCTCGCTGAGGGCAAGGTCGAGGTGCGCGATCGCAGGTCGGGGGAACGCAGCGATGTTGCCACCGATGCGGCAGTCGCCCACATCGTCGGTGCATGTCGGGGCAGGAATCGATGACACGAATTTTCCCCGCGTTGAAGAACTACGACTGGGGCGACACGGCCTTCCTTCCCGCACTGCTCGACCTGACTCCGACGGGAGAGCCCGTCGCCGAAGCGTGGTTCGGCACGCATCCCTCCGGTGAAGCCGTCACCGACGACGGCAGGACGCTGTCGTCGATCACGGGACAACTTCCCTTCATGGTGAAGTTCATCGCCGCGGCCAAACCGTTGTCGCTGCAGGTGCACCCGTCGTTGGAACAGGCACGCGCCGGCTGGGCCCGCGAGAACACAGCCGGCTTGTCGATCGACGACCCGCGGCGCAACTACCCCGACGACTCCGACAAAGCCGAGTTGCTGATCGCCCTGACGCCCTTCAGCGCACTGTGTGGCTTCCACGACCCGACGGCAACCGCGGGATGGTTCCACGCCCGGGGTTGGACCGCACTCGGCGATGCGCTCGAACAACTCGGCCTCGAGGGTTTCGTGCGCGAAGCATTGCTCGGCACGTCGCTCGCAGTCCCCCGTGACCTGCCACCGTGGGCCGCGGCACTGCGGGAGGCACATCCGGGCGACCCCGCCGTTCTTGTCGCACTGTTGATGCACTGGGCCGAATTGGCACCCGGTGAATGCCTCGCCTTGGAGGCCGGCGTTTTGCACACCTATCTGTCGGGGTGTGCCGTCGAGGTGATGAACGGCAGCAACAACGTGGTGCGCGCCGGCTTCACGACCAAGCACAGCGACCGCGAGGAGGTCCTCCGCATCACGTCATTCGAGGCGTCGCCGAACCCGGTTCGGCGACCCGAGTCGGGCGTGTATCCGTCGACGGGGTCGTACCGCGTTGTCACTCATGCCGAAGGCTCAACGATCCGGGCCGATGGGACGACGATCGTCGTCACCACAAAGGGTGTGTCACACGTGTTGCAAGCGGGCGAATCGCTCAGCATTGCCAGCGGCACGGGTTACGCCACTACAGCCTGCACGCCGCACTGATCGCAAGGTCGAGCAGACGTTCACGCGCCGACGTCTGGCTGTCCCAGTGGCGGTGGTCCCACTCATTGGCGCTCACGTCGTCGCCTGCGTACAACAATTGACCGTAGGTCACGCCGCGGAATGCGGCCGCGGCAAACATCGCCGAGGCCTCCATCTCCACGCAGATGCAGCCCTGCTCGCGGCGCCGCGCCACCTTCGCGGGTGTCTCGCGGAAAAACGCGTCCGTTGTCCAGGTGACACCACGATCGTAGGGCACGCCCGCGTCGGTGAGTTCGGCATGGATGGCGGCCAGTGCATCGGGATGCGGTACGACCTCGTGACCGACCGGTGCGTAGTGGTGGCTGGTCCCCTCGTCGCGTACCGCCCCGTCGGGCACGATGACGTGACCCACGTCGAATCCCTCGCGCACGATTCCCGCTCCCCCGCAGCCTATGAACTTACGCGCGCCCAGAGCAATGACGCTTTCGAGAATCGCCACCGCCGCGGGTGCGCCGACAGGGGTGTTGAACACCGCCACCCCGACACCACGGTGCTCGACGACGTGCACGTCGTGTGCCCCGTGCTCGAAGGGAATCGAATACACCGGCACGGATCGGGCGAACTTCGCGCGAAAGACATCACCGAACCACGTGTTCACGGCACGCTCGGGGAACCCGGGGATGGGGCGGTGGATCGACGGGTTGATCACCGCGTGCGGCGACGCATCGAACTCGAAAAGAGGATGACCAGCAGCTTCCACCGGAGTACCAGCCACGGCATTCAGCCCGCGGCACGACGGATCTCGACGATCCTTTCCGTCGAGTTGTTCGCGTCGGCACCCTTTTCCTCGAGAAGCGCCATGCGGTCCTTGCTGGCCTCGCGTTCGGCGCGCGCGGTATCGGCCCGCGCGATGGCGGCTTCGGTGCCGTGTTCGTTGATGAAGGAGGCCCATTCGAGGAGGGCTGGGACCATTTGGTCCTCGGGCACCACGGCGACGTTGCGCCCCTTGACAAAGAGGTGGCCACGCTTGTTGCCGGCGGCGATGCCAAGATCGGCCTCGCGCGCTTCGCCCGGGCCGTTGACGACACACCCCATGACGGCGATCTGCAGCGGTATCTCTCTGTCGGCGAATGCGTCCTGGGCGCGGTTGGCGACATCGATCACGTCGATCTCCGCACGGCCGCAACTGGGGCAAGCGATGAGGTCGACGTTCTTGCGCTCACGCAGGCCCAACGACTCGAGAAGTTGGCGGCCGGCCTTGGCCTCCTCCACCGGATCCGCCGTCAGGCTGTAGCGGATGGTGTCGCCGATCCCCTCCAGGAGCAGCGTCGCAATGCCGGCAGTGGCCTTGAGCAGACCACCCGGCAACGGACCTGCTTCGGTGAGACCGATGTGCAATGGATGGTCGGTTGCCGCACTCAGTTTGCGGTACGCCTCGACCATGATCGCCACGTTCGACGCCTTGACGGAGATTTTCACGAGGTCGAAACCGACTTCATCGAAGTAGGCGAGTTCCTGCAACGCCGACTCGACCATCGCGTCTGGGGTCAGACCGCCGTGCTTGTCGTAGAGCGCGGGGTCCAGCGAGCCGCCGTTGACACCGATCCGGATCGGCACGTTGCGCTCTTTCGCCGCGGCCGCCACCGCCTTGATGTGTTCGGGCTTGCGGATGTTGCCGGGGTTGAGACGCAGGCCCTGCACTCCCGCTTCGAGCGCGGCGAGGGCCATTTTGTATTGGTGGTGAATGTCGGCGATGACCGGAATCGGCGAGCGTGGCACGATCTGGGCGAGACCCTCGGCTGCCTCGATTTCGTTGCACGTGCAACGCACGATGTCGCAGCCGGCCGCGGCCAGCGCATAGATCTGTTGCAGGGTTCCCTCGACGTCGGCGGTCTTCGTGGTCGTCATCGACTGCACCGACACCGGCGCGTCACCACCCACGGCAACCTTGCCGACATGAATCTGACGCGTGCGTCGGCGTTCGAACATGGCCTCAGTATGGCCCGACTCAGAGGGGGTTGGAGATGTCGAGATACAGACCCGAAAAGAGAAGGAAGGCGAGCAGACCGAGCACCACGGTTGTCAGGGGGATCATCTTGTTGACATCGGCGCGGTAGCGCGTGCCGTTGCGTGAACGCAGGCGCTCATAGGTGGCGATCGCCGCGTGCCCACCGTCGAAGGGCAGCAAGGGAAAAAGGTTGAACACGCCGACGAAGACATTCACACTCGCCAAGAGCAAGAGCACACCCTTGAGGCCCTCGCTCTCGCCCAACCGCCCACCGATCTGGCTCGCCCCCACCACCGTTGTTGGGCGTGTTTCCAGGTTCTCGTTCGGGTTCTGCAAGGCACGGATCGAGTTCATCGGGTTGAGTGCCGTGACGACACCCTTGATCGAGTTACCCATGCTCGACACGGAGTCGCGCACCGCCCAGCCGAGCGACGAGACGAGCGACTCGCGCACGTAGTCCTTCGACCATGACGCGATGCCCAGATACGCAACGTCGGGCTCGCGCGGATTCGCCACGAGAATCACACTTTGGGTCGTGGGCACTCCGTCGCGTTCGAAACTGACGTCGACCCTGTCGCCCGGCACGCGCGCGGTGATCGCCTCGACGAGTTGATCGCGCGACGACACCGCCGTACCGCCGATCGCCGTGACGAAATCGCCGACGCGTAGGCCGAGGGTTTCGGCGGGCGAACCGGGAGCCGACGCGAATGCAACCTCCACCCGACCGGTCTCGGCATAGCGCCCGGCCGTGGAGTAGAGGCCCGTGAAAATGGCGAGTGCGAGAATGAAGTGCATCAGCGACCCGGCGGTGATGACGAGGAACTGGCGCGGGTAGCTCTTGTTGCGGTAGGCCTGATCCTCCGCACCAGGTTCGACTTCGTCGAGGACGTTCATGCCGACGATGCGCACGAATGCGCCGAGGGGAAGGGCCCGCACCCCGTATTCGAGTTCCCCGCGGGTGCGGCTCCAGAGGCGTGGACCAAAGCCCATGTAGAACTGCGTGACCCTCATCCCGGTCCAGCGGGCGGTTGCAAAGTGGCCGATCTCGTGGAGGAACACCGACACCAGAAGTCCGACGACGAAGAACAACGTCCACGTGTTTTCGAACCCGAGCCACGCCAAGAGACCGAGAATCACGAGGCCGGAGACGATCGCAGTCGACTTCGTCGACGGATCGGGCGAATCCGACGGCTCACCACCGCCGACGATGAGTTCATGGCGCAAGCGCTGGTAGATGCCGGCCACGGTGCTACCCCGCTTCGGGGTACCCAAGGCGTCGACGCGCTGTGACACGACCCTGGCGGTCGGCTTCGAGAATGTCGTCGACGTCACGGGGGGTTGCCGGCGAATACGAGTCCATGACTGCCTCGATTGTGTCAGCAATCTGCAGCCACGGCACATCGCCCGCAAGAAAAGCCTCGACGACGACCTCGTTGCACGCGGACATGAAGGCGGGCGCGGTGCCGCCGGCGCGACCCGCCGCGTAGGCGAGCGCAAGGCAGCGGAAGGTGCGGGTGTCGGGGGGCATGAAATCGAGGCGACCCGTCGTGGCCCAGTCGATGGCCCCGAAGGGCGTCGCGACGCGCGACGGATAGCCGAGCGCGTAACCGATCGGGAGACGCATGTCGGGTATCGACAGCTGTGCGATCGTCGAACCATCGCTGTACTCGACCATCGAGTGCACGACCGACTGTGGGTGCACAACCACGTCGATCGAGTCGTAGGCCACACCGAAGAGTTCGTGCGCCTCGATCACCTCGAGGCCCTTGTTCATGAGCGTCGATGAGTCGACGGTGATCTTTGGCCCCATCGCCCACGTCGGGTGTGCGAGCGCGTCAGCCACGGTGACCGACACAAGATCCTCCCGCGTGCGACCGCGAAACGGTCCCCCACTCGCGGTCAGGACGATGCGCCGCACCTCCCCGCCGGCGTCGACCGACGAACGCAGACACTGATGGATCGCGCAGTGTTCGCTGTCGACGGGCACGATGACCGCTCCGGGAGTCCGGCGCAGCGGCGCGACGATCGGCGCGGCCGCGATGAGGCTTTCTTTGTTGGCGAGCGCGAGACGTTTGCCGGCGCGCAACGTCTCGAGGGTGACGGGCAACCCCGCGAAGCCGACGACCGCGTTCATGACCACGTCGGCGGGGCCGACCACGTCGGTGAGGTTGCAGGAGACCTCGGCAAAGGGCAGCGCCTCTCGAACGCGCGCACGATCGGCTTCGCGGCCGACAACCACGACCGAGGGCCGGAATTCCTCGGCTTGACGAATTACGGTGTCGATCGACGAACCGACGGCGAGCGCGACGACTTCGTAGGCGCCGGGGTCGGCGCGCACGACCTCGAGTGTCTGCGTGCCAATGGAGCCGGACGAGCCGGCGATCGCGACGCGGGTCGGGGCTACTGCACCCAAGGCTGGATGACGAGCATCAGGTAGTACGCCCCGGGTAGAACGAAGAGGAATCCGTCGAAGCGATCGAGAACGCCGCCGTGACCGGGGAGGAACGTACCGAAATCCTTGACGTCGAGGTTTCGCTTGAACATGCTCTCGACGAGGTCGCCGACCGGCGCCAGCACCGAGATGACGAGCGCGAGGAGAATCCACTCGCTCACGCGGTCCCATGTGCCGCTTTGTGTGCCGATGATCGCAACCGCAAGGAACGTACCGACGGTGCCACCGATCAAACCTTCGACCGACTTCGACGGGCTGATCCATTCGCGCAGTGGCGTACGGCCCGCCGTCGAGCCGACGAATAGTGCGAGCACGTCGTTCGCAACCACTCCCACCGCGACGATGAACAAAGTGTCGGTGCCGACGTTGAAACCGGGCACACCGAACGACTCGGTCGAGTAACGCACGATGAGCGCCGCGTAGGAACCGAGCAAGCCGATCCACACCGACGCGAGCATCGTGACGGCGATGTTCGGCAAGGGGCCACTTTGCACGTTCGGCGCACCGATGAATCCGATCGCGGCCGCGGCGAAGGCAAAGGTGAGCACCAACGGCAGCGCACCGTCACCGAGCCAGTACGCGGCGAGCGGCCCCGAGATGCAAGCAGCAATGCCGGCGAACATCGCGGGGCGGTAGCCCTTTTCCGTCACCTTGTTGAAGAACTCGACGGACGCGAGACCCACCACTGCGACAACAAACAGCATGACGGCGGCCGGCCGCCACATGAGTGCCGCGATGAACAGCGCCGCGAGGATCAGCCCAGCGGTCACGGCCTGGGGCAGGTCGCGACCGTAGTTCGGGCCGCGACGATCACGCGACGGCGCCGGACGCGCACCGCGTGCCACAGGCGAACGGCCCGTTGGACCGGTTACCGCCCCCGCACGCGGCTGGCCCCCCTGGGCCGAACGCGGCTCGGGACGACGCAGGCGTTCGTCGGTGGGGTCACTGCCGATGACGAGGCGTGGCTCGCGGCGCGGAGTCGGCGCGGAGGGTCCGTCTTGGCCGTATCGCACCTCACGGGTGGGCTCATCGCGGTACGTGCCTGAAGAGACGTCGGCCGGCTCGTCGAAGAGCCCGAGGCGTGTTTCGGTGGAGGGAGGCGGTGCGGTGGGCTGGACCGCGGGCCTCGAGAACGTCGACCACACGTCGTCCTGGGCATCGCTGGGCTGGGGCGTGCGCGGCAATTCGGCCGTTGGTGGCTCGGTCCAATGCGGCAACGGGCCCGTGTCGTCGCCAAACGAGATCGTTGGCGCTTTGTCGTCATCGGCGAATTCGACAGTGCCGAACTCGTCACCGAAATCGGTGCCGTACCCGCCGGTGTCATCGCGTCGTTTGTCGTCGCTCATGTTCCAACCTTTCGATGTTGTTGGTCAGACTTCGAGAAGCTCCTGCTGCTTGCGAGCAAAGGCCTTGTCGATTGCTTCCACGTGTTCGTGGGTCACCTTCTCGAGTTCCTTCTCTGCGCGCTCGAGTTCGTCTTTTGATATGTCACCGTCTTTTTCGGCGGTCTCGAGAGTCCTGCGTGCGTCGCGGCGGATGTTGCGCACAACGATGCGACCGTCTTCGGCCATGCCCTTGACGACCTTGACGTATTCCTTGCGGCGCTCCTCCGTGAGCGCGGGGAACGCGAGTCGAATGACGACACCATCGTTCGATGGGTTGAGACCGAGATCCGAGGCCTGTATTGCCTTTTCGATGGCACCCATCGCCCCTTTGTCGTGGGGCTTGACAACCAGCATGCGGGCCTCGGGAACCTGGAAACCGGCGAGTTGCTGCAGCGGCACGGACGAACCGTAGTAGTCGACCATGATCTTTTCGACGATCGCCGGGGTCGCACGACCCGTGCGCACACCGAGGAACTGCCCCTGCACGTGTTCGACGGCTTTTTCCATCTTCTCGATGGCGTCGAGCATGGTTTCCTCGGTCACACGACCAGCGTACCGACTGCCTCACCCCGGAGGATGGACTTCACGTTTCCCCGCTTCAGCAACTCGAAAACGACGATCGGCAACTTGTTGTCCATGCAGAACGTGATCGCCGTCGAGTCCATGACCTTGAGGCCCTTCGTGATGACGTCGAGATGGCTGATCCGTTCGTACCGGGTTGCAGTCGGGTCTCTCTTCGGATCGGCGCTGTACACGCCATCGACACCCGAGTGCGTACCCTTGAGAATCGCCTGTGCGGAGATCTCCGCCGCACGCAGTGCGGCGGCGGTGTCGGTGGTGAAGAACGGGTTGCCCGTGCCTCCGGCGAGGATGACGATGCGCCCCTTTTCAAGATGGCGCTCTGCCCGACGACGGATGTACGGCTCGGCGACCTTGGGCATCTCGACCGCGGTCATCACCCGTGAATGTTGACCGACGCGCTCGAGTGCATCTTGGAGTGCGAGACCGTTCATGACCGTTGCGATCATTCCCATGTAATCGGCCTGCGCCTGATCCATGCCCTGACCGGCACCCTTCAAACCTCGCCAGAAGTTGCCACCACCCACGACGATGGCGATGTCGACGCCGAACTCGCCGACGGCCTCGTGCAGTTCGGTCGCAATCTGATGCAAGACGCTCGAGTCGAGTCCGAAACCATTCGGCTCGGCCAGTGCCTCGCCCGACAACTTGAGAACGACGCGGTTCCAGCGGGGCTGCGTACGTGGTACGCCCTTCACCGGGGTTGCATCATTCGTCATGCGTTGGTCAGCCAATCTCCACTTGCGCGTACGACGCAATCTTGGCACGGCCGATGAACTGGGTGACCGACTGCTTGTCGTCCTTCGCGTAGGGCTGTTCGAGCAGACAAACATCCTTGTAGAAGCCCCCGATGCGACCCTCGACGATCTTTGGGATCGCCGCCTCGGGTTTACCCTCGTTGCGTGTGATGACTTCCAGCGTCGCACGCTCTTTGTCGAGCACGTCGGCCGGGACGTCTTCACGGGCGAGGTAGCGGGGCCGCGCGAAGCCAATGTGAACCGCGACATCGTGAGCCAGCTCGACCGATGCACCCGACATTTCGACCAGCACGCCGTTCACGCCACGTCCGCCCTGAACGTGCAGGTACGAGTCGATGATGTTGCCGGCCGCAGCTTCGATTCGCACGACCTCGCCGAGCTCGATCTTCTCCTTCAGGGTGATCTTCAAGTCGTCGAGCTGCGCGGCACGTTCGGCGACGGCATCGACACCCCTGTCGGCGACGAGGTTGGCGAGCGTCTCGGCCTCGGCCTTGAACGCGTCGGACCCGGCGACGAAGTCGGTTTCACATTTCAATTTTGCGATCGCACCGACGTTTCCCTTGACGACGAGGGCGACGACTCCCTGGGTGTTCTCGCGATCGTCACGTTTGGCACTGGCAGCGAGACCTTTTTCGCGCAGCCACTGCTTGGCATCTTCGATGCTGCCGTTGTTGGCCTCGAGAGCCTTCTTGCAGTCCATCATTCCTGCGCCGGTGGAGTCGCGCAGGGCCTTGACGTCTTGTGCGGTGAACGACATTTTTCGGTTCAGGCTCCTGTTGCTGCCGCGGTGGGGGGTGCGGGGATGGGTTTCGGTGCCTCGGCGGCGGCCTTTTTCGACGCCATGAGGCGGCCTTCGAGAACGGCCTCGGCAATGACGTGGGTCATGAGGTCGTTGGCACGTATCGCATCATCGTTGCCCGGGATCGGGAACGCGATGACATCGGGGTCGACGTTGGTGTCGACGACAGCGACGACGGGAATGCCGAGTTTGTTCGCCTCGGTGACGGCGATGTGTTCTTTCATCGTGTCGAGCACGAACACCGCGTCGGGGCGACGCGTCATCGCGCTGATACCCGAGAGGTTCTTCTGCAGCTTGGCGAGTTCGCGGCCGAGGAGAAGTGCTTCCTTCTTCGGCATCGCCTCGAACTCACCCGATGCAATCATGCGTTCGTATTCCTGCATTTTGCCGACGCGCTTGGAGATTGTCTCGTAGTTGGTGAGCATGCCGCCCAGCCAACGCTCGTTCACGTACGGCATTCCGCAGCGGTTGGCGTGGTCGCGGATCGGGTCCTGCGCCTGCTTTTTCGTTCCGACGAAGAGAACCGAGCCGCCGTTGGCGACGAGGTCGCGCACGAACACGTAGGCGTTTTCGATGCGGTCCATCGTCTGTTCGAGGTCGATGATGTAGATGCCGTTGCGCTCTCCGAAGATGAAACGACGCATCTTGGGGTTCCAACGGCGGGTCTGGTGTCCGAAATGACAGCCAGCCTCGAGCATTTGTCGCATGGTGACGACGGCCATGGTGTTCTCCTCTCCTGTGGTTAGGGGCCCGGCCCCCGCGCCGAAGCGACCACAGGTGGGAGAACCGAGCAATGACTTGGATGGTTGTTGAGCCGGGTCCACAGACCCGACCGGCGACCAAGACTAACGGGGGTGGGCGCGGGAGCCACCAACCGCGCCCGTTTTCGCTGCAGGCCGAACAGTGGGGCCGGGTCGAGGTAGCGATTGTCGCGGCGCGGGCCGATGCGAAAACCCACGTACAGCGCATCCATCGCCACGCCAATCACGCGACCCGCCTCGACATGGTCACCACGAGAAACGCTGACGCCCGCCACTCCCCCGACGACGGCTTTGAGCGACGGCTCGGCCGCCGCGGCCACCACCACATAGAAAAGGCCACCCACGGGTCCGACGAATTCGACGGTGCCCGCCACCGGAGCCGCCACCTGAGCTCCGCGCGCGGTGGCGATCTCCAATCCGCGGTTGCCCTCGCATCGCGCGCAGGCAGGCGGCCGGAACCAGTCGGTTACGCGACCACCGACGGGGAAAACGGCCGGCGCCGCCAGACACAGTGCGGCGGCGAGCGTCGTGATCATGCGCGGCGGCCCCTAGAAGTCGGCGGCCGCCAAGCGTGAACGAAGCTGCAGAACCGCCTTCGAGTGGATCTGCGAGACACGACTCTCGCTGACACCGAGCACCTCGCCGATCTCGGAGAGTGTGAGGTTTTCCTCGTAATAGAGAACCAGGACGGTGCGTTCGCGTTCGGGCAGGTTCTTGATCTCGGACCGCATGTGGTCGCGCAGGGTGCGCTCGTCGAGCGCGGAGTCTGCACCATCTGTACGTGGTGCCGAGTCAGCCACGACATGGTCGAGGGGGCCGACGTTGCCCGCCGCAATTTCGGAGAGCCATTTGTGTAGTTCCTCGACGGCCACGCCGAGCCGGCCCGCGATTTCGTCTTCGGTTGGTGCACGGCCCAGTGTGTGCTCCAGGTGGGAGATCGCATCCTGCACCGAACGCGCCCTCGCACGAACCGACCGAGGCACCCAGTCGAGAGCTCGCAGACTGTCGAGGATGGCGCCACGGATGCGCGGAACCGCATAGGTCTCGAACTTCACACCGTGGTTGGGGTCGAACTTGTCGATCGCGTCCATCAACCCGAACACTCCGGCGCTCACCAGGTCGCCGGTATCGACCGACTTGGGCAGACCCGCACCGAGACGGCCGGCAACGAACTTCACGAGACCCGAATAGTTGACGACGAGCCACTCGCGCGCACGCGGCTCGCCCTCACCCGTCCAATGCGACCACGCCGAGTTCAGCGTGTAGCGACGCGGACGTTCCTGCGTCGTCGGGTCGTCGGGGGGCGCGCACATGAATGGCCCGAGTCAAGCCCGTGGGTGCGAGGCGAGATAGGCCGACTGCAGACGCTCGCGACTGACGTGCGTGTAGCGCTGTGTCGTTGCGACGCTTGCGTGGCCGAGAAGTTCCTGCACCGCACGAAGATCGGCGCCGTTGTCGAGGAGGTGTGTGGCGAACGTGTGACGCAGCGCGTGCGGGTGCGTGGGATCGATGGCCCGGCGGTCGAGAATGCGGCGCACGTCGCGTGGGGTCAGTTTGTTGCCACGACCGTTGACGAACAAAGGCGCGCGCAAACCGGTCTCGGTCGCAATCTCACCGCGAAGCGCCGACCACCGTTCGAGCGCGACGATGCACGGCGGACTGAGCGGAACACGACGCTGCTTTGAACCCTTGCCCCACACCGTTGCCGCGGCGGCGCGCAGGTCGATGTTCGCCGGTGTGAGCAAGCACAACTCGCTGACCCGCAGTCCGCTGCCGTACAACAACTCGACCACCGCCGTGTCGCGCGCCAAACGCCATGCGGGGTCGTCGAGCTCTAGTTGGTTGCCCGACAAGAGGGCATCGAGTTGGTCGGGCCCGAGAATGCGCGGGAGACGTCCCTCACCCTGGGGCGAACGCACCCCTATCGTGGGGTTGGCGACCCGCCGCCGGCTGCCCGCCGACTCGCGCACCAACCACCCGTAGTAGCGGCGTAGCGCGGCGAGTTTGCGCGCGATCGTGCGCTTGGCGTGGTCGTTGCGGGTGAGATACGCGAGATACTGCTTCACCTGGGCGCGGGTGACGCCTCCGGGCTTCTTGGTTCCGTTGTCGGCAACCCACTGCGCGAACTGCGTGACGTCGGTTTCGTAGGCGAGTCGGGTGTTGTCGGAGGCCGACGTCAGCGACCCCATGAAATCGTCGAGGCGCCAGTCACGAAATGCATTCGTCCTTGTGCCGCCCACGCCTCAAGAGTAGAGCCTCCCACCATCCGGCCTCCTCCACCACCCACCCCGTCGCTTCGAGACGCCCCAGTGAGAGGGCAAGGTCGGCAAGCGTGCACGCCGTTGCGATCATCAGTTGGTCGAGTGTGACGGGGCCGTGACTGCACGCTTCGAGCACCCCGACATCGCGCGGGTCGGGCGGGGTTCGCTCGTCGCGCGAGACCACATCGATGTGTCGATGGTCGAGCGCAAGCACCGAGAGGATGTCGGCGGCGCTTGTCACCGCGCCGCAGCCCTGTTGGATGAGCAGGTTCGTGCCTGCCGCGCTGACGACCCGCGGCGAGCCCGGAACGGCGAGAACGTCGCGTTGGCGTTCGATCGCGTGACGCACCGTCGACATCGACCCGCCCGATTCGCGCGATTCGACGACCACAACCACCTCGGACAGCGCCGCAATCAACCGGTTGCGGCGCGGAAAGTGGTGCGCTTCGGCCGTGGCACCGGGTGGGTGTTCGGAGATCAGCAGTCCGTGGTGCGCAACCCACTCCCACAAAGCGGCATTCGTTCGTGGGTACACGACGTCGAGACCGCTACCGACCACGGCGATCGCCCGACCCGTCGTCGCCGAGGATTCAACCGCGGCGCGCACACCGTCATGCGCCGCGCCGTCGATGCCCTTGGCGAGACCCGACACGACGTGCACGCCGGCACGCGACAGCCCCTCGCCTATTTCGCGTGCGGTGTAGACACCCGATGGTGTCGGGGTTCGCGTACCCACGATGCCGACGCGGCGCCCGACAAAAAGCTCCGCGTCACCGCGGAAGAAGAACACACCACAGGGCCCGGGACCTGCAGCGATGACCAAGGGAAATCCGGGGCCGCGAACCCATGCGACACCGACGCCGGACCCCTCGCAGCGCTCGCGCATCATGCCCACCGCGTCGCCCTGGGCATTCGCACCATGCGACGCCGCCTCGGCAAGCGCACGCTCGTAGGCCTCGCGCGGCTCGTGGAGGACCAACAATCGAAATGCCGTCGTGGATCCACAACCCGGCACCTGCGTGAGTGCCGCCGCGTAGGCCCAATCGGGGTGTCCGCTCATTGCATGGCTCCGACGCGGGCGCGCAATGCGATCGCCTCGCGCACGTGGTCGAGGCACACAACGTCTGCACCACCACCATCGAGATCACCCAACGTGCGCGCGACCCGTCGCACACGGTGATAGCCACGTCCGCTCAAACGACCCGCCTCGAGTTCGGCCAACAGCAGTGCTCGGGCCTCGGCGGACAATGGTGCATGTTCGTCCAGTTCGCTGGGCGAGAGTCGGGCATTCGATTTTCCCTGTCGCGCATCGGCAATCCATCGTGCTTCGTCGACACGAAGTCGCATCACGGCAGTCGATTCGCCCGGGCCCGTGTCGACGAGGTCGGCGGGCGAGGTCGCCGCGACGGCCACCCGCAGGTCGAAACGATCAAGCAGAGGACCAGACAACCGCCGCAGGTATCGCTGGCGGGCAACCTCGTTGCACACGCACGAGCCCGGCGCCCCACCGCCGCACGGACAAGGGTTCGTCGCTCCGACGAGGAGAAAGCGTGCCGGCAAAGTGAGCGTTGCCCCGGAACGCGCAAGGCGGATCTCGCCACTCTCCAAGGGTTGGCGGAGCGCGTCGAGAACGCTCGGCGCGAACTCCCCGACTTCGTCGAGAAACAACACGCCACCGTGCGCCAGCGACACCTCGCCGGGACGCACGGCCCCCGAACCGCCGCCGATCATCGCAGCCATCGATGCGCTGTGGTGCGGGGCCCGAAACGGCGCAAGTCGCACGAGCCCCCCGAGACGCTGGCCCGCCGCCGATCGGATCATCGTCGCGGTCAGTGCATCGTGGCCATCGAGGGGCGGCAACAGGCTCGGTATGCGTTCGGCGAGCATGGTCTTGCCGCCACCGGGACCGCCGACCAGCAACAGGTTGTGACCGCCCGCGGCTGAAACCTCGGCCGCGCGACGCGCAACGGGTTGGCCCCGCACATCGCCCATGTCGAGCGTCGGCGCGACCTCGTCGTGGGCAACGTCGCGAACCGCATCGCGCCATTCCACGGCGCGCTGCAGACCGAGCACGACGTCGCCCAACGTGTCGGCGACGGCAACGCGACGTGGCGCGGCAACCAGCGCATCGCCTCCGGCCGCCGATGCAACCACGACGTGCAGGTCGCGCATCGCGGCGACGAGCGGGGCGGTGCCGGAAACGTGTTTCAACGAACCGTCGAGCCCGAGCTCGGCAACGAAACCTATGCCATCGGTGGCTGCCTGATCGATTTTCCCCTGTGCGACGAGCATTCCGATCGCAAGCGCGAGGTCCAGGCCCGAACCGCCCTTGCGTCTGTCGCTGGGGGCGAGGTTCACCGTGATACGGCGGTTCGGCCACTCGAATCCGCTCGACAACAACGCGGCCCGGACGCGATCGCGCGCTTCACGACATGCTTCGTCGGGAAGTCCGACGACGCTGAATCCGGGAAGCCCCGCACCGATGTGCACCTCGACGCTCACGGGTGCACCCTGGATACCGAACAACGTCGAGGAATTGATGCTTGCAAACACGTTCTGCTCCTGCCCGTCGGGGTTCGACCCACTGTGAAAAGATGAAGCCGGTGACCAACGCGCGACTTCTCCTACATGTGTGTCGGCGCGGCTCGCTCTCGGCAATTTGCATCGCCGCCGCACTTGTGGCCGCTTGCGGCGGTACCGACCGCACGGCGACGAACTTCTGCCGCCAGCTCGCCAAGGAGATGCCGGGCATCACGGCAACGCCCGGGACCCAGTCTGATGCCGACGTGTTGGTATCGCGCTACCGGCGGCTCGGCGAGGTCGCACCGTCGGCCGTGGCAGACGACTGGGAAACACTCACCTCGATGCTCGAGGATGCGACGAATCTCAACACGGCCAACAGCCAGGACGTCGAAGCCTTCACCAAGGAGGCCCTGCAGGCGAACAAGGCTGCCGCGCGGGCCCTTCAGTGGGTGAAGGACACCTGCGGTTTGGATATCAGCGGATTTCCCCCCGCCTCACAATGACCTTGTCGACGAGACCGTATTGCTGTGCCTCTTCGGCGGTGAACCAGCGGTCGCGTTCGCTGTCGGCCTGAATCTGCTCGATCGGCTTGCCCGAGTGCAGCGACGTGAGTTCCGCCATCTTGCGCTTGATGTGCGCCAACTGCTCGGCCTGAATCGCGATGTCGGTGGCCTGACCACGGAGACCGGCCAGGGGCTGGTGCATCATGATGCGCGCATTCGGCAGTGTGTAGCGCTTGCCCTTGGTTCCGGCGGTGAGGAGGAACTGTCCCATCGATGCGGCGAGGCCCATGCACACCGTGGCGACGTCGCAAGAAACGAACTGCATGGTGTCGTAGATGGCCATGCCCGCCGTGATCGAACCGCCGGGACTGTTGATGTAGAGCCAGATGTCGGAGTTCGGGTCTTCGCCCTCGAGATACAACAACTGAGCGCAGATCTGGTTGGCCATGTCGTCGTTCACGTCGGTCCCCAGCATGACGACACGGTTCTTCATCAATCGCCCGAAAACGTCGAACCGCGGGTCGCCCGACCCGACATCCAGTGAGGTCGCGAGAGAATCGACGGGAAAGGGCTTTGACGATGACATGGGCGTGAGGTTAGTGGGGTGAGCCCGCCCGCGGCCCACTTCGGGCAGAATGAACCGGTGACAGGGAACAAAGGGGATCAGTTCCGGCCGAGCACCGACGAACTCCTCGGGCACAACGAGAACTTCGTCACTCGCTTCGCCGACCAGGGTTTGTCCGCCGCGCCCGGGCGGCGTCTGGCGGTCGTCGCGTGCATGGACAGCCGTATGGACGTCGGCCAGATTCTCGGCCTTGCCCACGGCGATGCACACATCATCCGCAATGCCGGCGGTGTCGTGACCGACGATGTCGTGCGGTCACTCGTGCTTTCCCAGCGTCTCCTTGGTACGAGGGAAATCGTTCTCATTCACCACACCGACTGCGGGCTGCAGAAAGTCGACGAGTCGGCGTTCTACGCCGAACTCGCCCTCGAAACCGGACTGCAGCCAAGGTGGCCCCTCGAGGCGTTTCGCGACCCGTACGACAGCGTGCGCCGGAGCATCGTGCGGTTGCTGGATTCACCCTTCATCAAGCACAAGGACCACATTCGTGGCTTCGTCTACGACGTCGGCAGCGGCCGTCTCAACGAGGTGTCGGCAGATCCAGGCCACGCCTGACGCCGCTGAACACGACACCGACTTTTTCCGAGGGGTTGACGCGTTCCGAGGCGCACAGGGTGATCAGACCCGCGAGCCCCGCGCTACCCGTGGGCGACACGTCGATCGAAGTTGTGCGGTGCGCCATCGCGTACGCGGCGACCACGTCGGATTCGGGGGAAACAACGGGAAACCCGGCGGACTTCGTCATTGCGTCGCACACCGCAACCCAGTCGTAGGTCTCGTCGTCGAGGATGCCATCGGCCAGCGACACGGGTTCTGACTCCCATGGCCACATGCACTGGGCCCAGCGCGGTCCGGCGTTTGCCGTGCCACCCGTTTTCGCCGCCATTCTCCAGGCTCGTTCGAGGGGGGCACACCCTTGCGCTTGCACCGCGACGAGCGCCGTGCGCGAACCCGACAACACCAATGCCTCTCCGATGCCGGCGGCAAACGCGCCACCACCGACCTGCACGATCATCTTCGCCAGCGCATCGGTGCCGAGTTGGTGCACGAGCTCCCAGCCGATGACACGACCGCCGTCGAGGCACCACGCATTCTCGGTTCCTTGCACACCGAAAGGCACCGCACCAGCGGCGACACGTTCACGAAAGCGCAACACACACGGGTCGCCCGCCGGGTCGCCGTCACGTCGCGGACAACGTTCGATCACGGCACCCAGGAGATTCAGCGTGTCGACGACCACGCCATCGGCCGACTGCGGCACGAACACACGGATCGGCCAGCGCACCGCGGCGGCGAGCGTCGACGCCGCGATCGCAGCATTGCCGCACGACGCGATCGCCAGCTCGGGCCGACTCGATGCATCCCATGGTGCGAGTCCACGCGATTCGGCGAGTAGCAGGTGCAACAACTCGGTGAAGAGGTGCCGCGCCTTGTGGGAGCCCGCAACGTTGGGCGTTTCGTCTTTCACCCACACCCCACCGGAGGCGCTGAAACCCAGTTCGTCCGACAGACGCGACTCGCGTGCCACGGGGGTGAACCGGAAACCCGTGCCCGCAACCGCCGCGACCAGTGCGTCGGTGCCCTCGATGAAGGACCGGCGTTCGTCATCCGACATTCCGCTCGACGCGGCCAGGACGTCCCATGCCAGCATCCGCCGGAAGGCGACGAAGGGGTTGTCGGAGTCGTCGGGCACGAACTCGTTCCCCGACACCTCACTGTCGATCATCAACACGTGGCGGCGGTCATCACCAACGGCGTTCGGACACCGCCACGACAGCGCCGTCGAAACCGGAACCACCGTGCCGCACGACGCACACCGCAGACGGCCGGCGACGACTGCGCGCACGAACTACCCGTGCGCTGCGACGCGCGCGTTGAAGTCGGCGATCATTTCGTCCCACACGGGCATGTAGGCGCGGATACCCCGCCAGAAGTCCTGCGAGCGGCGCGCCTCGAATACGTCGAGCGGCGTGCCCTGCTGTTCGACCCAGGTGTAGTAGCCGAGGTTGAAGATGCGGTTGCGATCGCGCTCGGTGCAGTCGATCATCGCATCGGTGTTCACATTGGCGAGATGCTCCCCGTACACCTCGGCGGCATCGGCACGGGTGAAGTCGTTGCCGAAGCGGTGTGCGAGCGTCTTGACACGTTCGCTGGGATACAGCGCCGAGCCATCGGTGGCGATGGTGATCAGCGCATCGTCGGCACCGAGGCCCAACAATTTTGCCGTCTTGATGGCGGCCAGCACGTTGCAGATGGCCGAGAAGCCGAAGTGTTCGAGGTGCTCGAGCAACACGGCCGACAACCCGAGCCGGTCAGCGAGATACGCCTTGCCTGCAGGGGTGTTGAAGAGCACGTCCAGCTCGTCGGTCGCACGATCCGAGATCGCCACCACGACGTCGGTGTTCATCACGTTGTGAATGAGCGGAATGTGCTTGTCGCCGATGCCCTGAATGTTGTGCTCACCGAAACCGTTCTCGAGCATCGTCGGGCACTCGAGAGCCTCGACGGCGACGATCTTCGTGCCGTAGAGATCCTTCAACCTGTCGCCTGCGGCAATGGTGCCGGCGCTGCCCGTGGCCGACGTGAAGGCGGCACAGCGCAGGCGCGGATTGCCACTCGCCTCGGCGACGGTTTCAAAGGCGTGGGACAGGGCCGAACCCGTGACGTAGTAGTGGCCAACGTGATTGCCGAACTCACAGAACTGGTTGAGGATGAAGTTGCCCGGATCCTTGGCCATCTCGTTGCAGGCGTCGTAGATCTCCTTTACGTTGCTTTCGGTCCCGGGTGTACGGATGACGTCTGAGGGATCGGCCACCCAACGGTCGAGCCAGTCGAACCGCTCCTGCGACATGCCTGCGGGCAGCACGGCCACGCCGCGGCTTCCCATGATGCGGCTGATCGCGACACCACCGCGCGCATAGTTGCCAGTCGACGGCCACACCGCTCGGTGCTTCGTCGGATCGAACTGACCGGAAATGACGCGTGGCGCGAAGCACGAATACGCGGCAAGCACCTTGTGCGCGGTGATCATCGGGAAGCGGTCACCGAATACGACGATGATCGGACTTTCGACACCGGTCAGCGACGACGGCAGAACCACGTGCTCGGGAACCGACCCGCGCTCACCCGCCATGTTGTTGTACCAGTGCACGCGGAAGAGGTTGCGGGCATCGGGGGCATCCTTGTCGAGACACTTGAGCCCCGCCGTCACTTCGGCGGGAATCGTCGACGGGTCGGCCAACTGCGCGAAGGTCGGCAACACGATCTTTTGCTCGGCGAAGCGCTTGACGCTGTTGGCGAGGGACGCCTGGTCGACAACCGTGTCGGCGAGTCCCAACTGCGTGGTGAGCGCATCCTTGGAAAGACCAGAGACAGGGCTTGCGGTTGACATCGCCATTTTTACATTCTGTCAAAGAACGCCCCCGTTGCCCACGTATCGAGGGTTAGCCTTCGTCACGCCGCCGGCGTAGCCCAATGGCAGAGGCACGGCGCTTAGGACGCCGCCAGTGAGAGTTCGAGTCTCTCCGCCGGCACATGTTCATCGACGACCTGCCGACCCCCGCCCTCATCATCGATGCTGGCGCCCTCGAGGCCAACCTCGCGACCATGGCGCAGGCCTGGCCGGGCAGTCGTCTGCGACCCCATGCCAAGGCCCACAAATGCAGTTCGCTCGCCCGGGTGCAGCAGCGCTTCGGGCACACCGGCTTCACCTGCGCCACCCCACGTGAAATCTCAGGTCTCGCCAGGGCCGGCATCGAGGCCGATTTTCTTCTCGCCAACGAATCGGTCGACCCGGCACGACTGGGTGCGATCGCGAGCACCGGTGCGACGGTTGCCGTCGACTCCGATGAAACTGTCCGAGCCGCCGCTCGGGCGGGCATCAGCAAGGTTCTCGTCGACGTCTTCGTCGGCCTTCCCCGCTGCGGTGTCGAGCCTGACGACGCCGCGCGCCTCGCAGATCTTGCCCGTTCGTTGCATCTCGAGGTGCGCGGTGTGATGGGTTACGAGGGCCACCTCATGATGCTCAACGACCCGGCCGCCAAACGGGAGCGGGTCACCTTGGCGATGGAGACACTGCGTGGTTGCAGTGAAAAAGTGGGCGGCGACATCATTTCCGCCGGTGGAACGGGCACGTGGCGCGAACACCTCGACACGGGCATCACGGAACTGCAGGCCGGCAGCTACGCGCTGATGGACACGTCGTACGCAACCCTCGGTCTACCGTTCCACCAGGCGGTGCACGTCGTGGGTACCGTGATCTCTCGTGCGGTCGGCTGGGCCGTTGCCGACGTCGGCCTCAAGGCGCTCGGTATGGACCACGGCAACCCCGAAGTCGACGGTTACGACGTGTGGTTCTGTTCCGATGAACACGTCACTTTCGCCGTGAAGCGCGACCCCGACTCACACGGTGCACCGACGTTCCTGCCCAGGGTCGGCGAACACGTGCTCGTCACCCCGGCACACGTCGATCCCACGATGTCACAACACGAACGGGCCTGGGTTCACCGCGACGGCCTTGTCGTCGACGAATGGGCGATCGACCTGCGCGGTTGGTGAATTCGCCAATTCCCCGGCGAGTGCGCGGAATGCGCGTCCGCGGTGCGACACCGCGTCCTTTTCCTCGGTGGTCATTTCCGCGAACGTGCGGCCGTCACCGTCGTCGGGAATGAAAACGCGATCGAAACCGAACCCGCTTTCACCGCGTTCCGTTTCCGCGATGCGTCCCTCGCACAGTCCCTCGACGATGGTCTCCGAGCCATCGGGCCACGCCACCAGGACCACGGTGACGAAGCGGGCGCTGCGGTCGGATACACCGGCCAGCGCACCGAGCAACTTCTTCCTGTTGTCGGCATCGCTGCAGCCCACCCCCGCATAGACGGCAGTCTCGACGCCGGGAGTTCCGTCCAGCGCCGCAACCTCCAACCCCGTGTCGTCGGCGACGGCCGCCCCGCCCGTCGCTGCAAGAATCGCCCGCGCCTTCAATCGAGCATTGCCAAGCAGAGTCCCCGCGTCTTCGACGATGTTGCCGACCGACTGCGGCCGCGGCAACAAGGCCCAACCGTCGGGCAACAAACCCGCGATCTCGGCGACCTTTCCCGGGTTCGCCGTTGCACACACGAGTTGCTGTTGCGCGGCCACGGGTGCGCGATCAGCCACCGAGCGAACGTCGCGTGGGCGGAGTCGCCAGCACGCCACGCTGGGCATCGAAGATGCGACCGAGGCCGTGGGACGCGAGTTCGAGCAACGCGTCGAGCTCTGAACGCGCGAAGGCACGACCCTCGGCTGTTCCCTGCACCTCGACGAAACGTGCCTCACCACCGGCAACCGGCTGCACCATGACAACGTTCATGTCCACCTCTGCCGTACTGTCCTCGAGGTACGGCAGGTCGAGGACCGGCGTCCCGTTGTGGATACCCACGCTGATCGCCGCACACTGCGAATGCAACGGGTGCTTCTTGATTGCGCCGTTCTGCAACAGACGCGTCAGCGCGTCGTGCAGTGCCAGGAATCCGCCACAGATGCTCGCCGTACGCGTGCCCCCGTCGGCCTGCAACACGTCACAGTCGACGACCACCTGGCGCTCACCCAACAGCGTCATGTCGCACGCCGCCCGCAGCGAACGACCGATCAGTCGCTGGATCTCGACCGTGCGGCCACTCTGTTTGCCCTTTGCGGCTTCGCGGTCGACACGCTCGGGTGATGAACCGGGCAACATGCTGTATTCGGCGGTGACCCAACCCTTGCCACTGCCCTTCATCCAGCGCGGCACGTCTTGGTCGATCGATGCGGTGCACAGCACACGCGTGCGACCGAACGACACGAGCACCGAACCCGCGGCCATTTCGGTGTAGTCGCGTTCGAAGGAAAGCGGCCGTAAATCGTCGGGCTGTCTCCCGTCGGGTCGTGTCATGCCGACCATGATTGTGCATCGGAGAGCTCGGGGCCGAACAAGCGACTGCCGAGCCGCGCGAACCACGCGGGATCGCCGGACGAAAAAAAGCGCTGCTCGCCCGATCGTTCCGTCGATTCGGCCATTCCACTCGAAGCCAGCATCGACCGCACGGCGAATGCCGTCTCATCGGCCGACGAGACCAACACCACGTCGGGCCCCATCACGTCGCCGATGACGCGTGCGAGATACGGATAGTGGGTGCAACCCAACAACAACGTGTCGACTCCCGCCGTCGATACGGGCGCGAGAAGGCGCTCGGTGAGCACCCGCACCTCGGCGCCCGTCGTCTGTCCACGCTCGACGAATTCGACCAGGCCCGGGCAAGCGGCCGACACGAGCTCGACGGACGTATCAACCTCGGCCACAGCCTTGTCGTAGGCACCCGAGTCGATGGTGCCGACGGTGCCGATGACACCCGCGCGGCCGTTCCGTGTGGCGCTGACGAGTGCCCGCGCTCCCGGTTCGATGACGCTGACGACCGGAACGGGCAGAGTCGCCTTGAGTTGGTCGAGGGCCACCGAGGCCGCGGTGTTGCACGCCACCACGATCATCTTCACGTCGAAGTCGTTGATCAGACTCGTCGCAATTTCGTGTGCGTAGCGCTGCACCTCGGTGGCCGGTTTGTTGCCGTACGGATAACGCCCGGTGTCGCCGATGTAGACGAGGTCCTCGGAGGGCAGCAGGTCGATGACGGCGCGTGCCACGGTGAGACCTCCAAAACCCGAGTCGAACATTCCGATCGGCTGCACCATCATCCTGCAGACTATGGGCTTGGTGCGGGGAGTACGTTGAGCACGTGCTCGGGGCCACCCTTCTCGCAATCGGCGCAGCCTTCTTGCACGCGGGTTGGAACCTCGCCATCAAGCAGAGCGGCGACAGATGGCACGCGCTGTGGGGACAATTCTTCGTCGCGGGCGTGGGCTGTGCGGTGCTCGTCGTCATTCTCGGTGGCGTTCCCGCAAGGGCCTGGATGTGGGCCGCACTCAGCGGCCTGGTGCATGTTGCCTACGTGTGGTTCCTCGCGCGCGCCTACGACCGCGGTGATTTTTCGGTCACCTACCCGATAGCGCGCGGCTCGGGTGCGGTGCTTGCGGCAATCGGCGGTGTGATACTGCTCAACGACTCGCTGTCGGCGATGAACGTCACGGGCATCGCGATCGCCGCGACGGGTCTCTGGTTGCTCGCGGGTCCCGCCGACAATGACCACGTACGCGCGGCACTTGCCGTGGCCGCAACCATCGGCCTGTACTCGGTGGTCGACAGCCGCGGCTCGCGCGACACCGGCGGCAACCTCTACCCTCTCACGACTTTCGTTGCCTGTGCGGTGTTCACCACCGCACACGGCCTTGCCATCGGTCGACGCGACGCGATGGTTGCCGCACTCCGCGCGCGCTGGCACCGCTTCATCCTCGCAGGTGCTGCCTCGGTACTCACCTATTGGATGGTTCTTGTCGCGGTACAACGCGCATCAGTCGGCTACGTCACCGCACTGCGCGAATCGAGCGTCGTGATCGCGGCGGTCATCGGAGCGGTCGCGCTCAAAGAACCCTTCGCACGGCGGCGCATCATCGCGTCCTGCGTCGCGGTCGTCGGTCTGGTGGTACTTGTTGCGGGCTAGAAGTAGATGATCTTCTCGGCGGCAGCTTCGGCCACGTCGAGGTCGTCGGTGTAGGCACCCGTCGACAGGTACTTCCAACCGCCGTCACAGACGATGAACACGATCGTTCCCTCGTCGATTTCGTTTGCCACCTTGACGGCACCCGCCAGAGAAGCACCCGACGACAGGCCGGCGAAAATACCCGTCTGCGACACGAGGCGACGCGTCCACTCGATGCTCTCGCGCGGGCGCACGACACGCTTGCGGTCGAGCAACTCGAAGCCGTTCCAGTTCTCGAACACCGGCGGGATGTAGCCGTCTTCGAGGTTGCGCAGACCCTCCACACGCTCGCCGAGCGGCGGCTCGATGGCGATGATCTTCACCTCGGGCTTGTTCTCGCGCAGATAGCGACCGGTGCCCATCAGGGTTCCCGACGTGCCCAGACCAGCGACGAAATGCGTGATCTCGGGGCAGTCACGCAAGACCTCGGGGCCGGTGTTCTCGTAGTGGGTGCGCGGGTTGGCGTCGTTGCCGTATTGATAGAGGAAGCACCACTCGGGATGCCTCTCGGCCATCTCCTGCGCACGGCGCACCGCACCGTTCGATCCTTCCTCTCCCGGTGTCAGCACGATGTCGGCGCCGAAAATCTGGAGCATTTGCCGACGCTCGACCGACACGCTGGTCGGCATCAAGATGGTGATCGGGTAACCCTTGATCTGTGCGATCGCGGCAAGTGCGATTCCGGTGTTGCCAGACGACGGTTCGAGAATGCGCTGGCCGGGTTGGAGGCGACCGTCCTTCTCGGCAGCCTCGATCATCGCCTTGGCAATGCGATCCTTGACCGACCCGAACGGGTTCTGGTTCTCGAGTTTGGCCATCAGGCGCACCGACGCCTTGGGCGACAAAACGCTGACATCGACCAGGGGGGTGTTGCCGATGAGGTCAAGCACACTGTCGCTCGCCAGATTCACACGGGTCGCGGTCATGCTCGGCCTCCTTTCGGCAATACGAGTCGTGGTTCGAGTGAAACCAAAACGTGACTAATCCAGTCAGGATTGTACTGAATCCCGACACGGCTTGCTCAGGCCAGCCAATAAGACGTCGAGACGTCCTCCTCGGCGATCTGCCGCCCGCCCGCAGCCGCCTGATCGATGCGGAAACTGCGTGCCTCGGGCACTCCCCGGGCAAGGGTCACAATCAGGTAATGCCAGGCCGGGTCGGGTGCCTGGGCCACGTCGGTTGGGCTGGGATATGCCTCGCTGTGGGTGTGGCTGTGCATCACGCCGATGATCTCCAGGCCGTGGGTCTCGGCCTCCCGTTCGGCGCGCAGATGTTCCCTCGGGTCGATCGTGTACACCCGGGCACTGTTCGCCACGTTTGCGCACGGCACGAAGCGCACCACCTCTGCCCTGTCGGGATGACCCACCAACAGGCCGCACGCCTCGTACGGGTAACCCGCAAGCGCGTGGTCGTGCATGGCACGCAACTCGGTTTCGGGAACCGTCAACTTGGATGCGAGTGTCACGTCGAGGAATCTACCGAGGCGTATCAGACAACGGCCAGGCCGCGACTCGAGAGAACCCGTCGTCGCAGTGGCGAGAATCCGGCCTTCTCAACGAGAAGCCCGCATGCAAGAACGAGGGCAACGCCGGCGAGCATCAGCGACATGTCCTGGGAATTGCGACCCACGGTGAGAATGTTGCCGAGACCCGAGCCGAGGTCACCGGTCGAGGCAATCAACTCGGCTGCCATCAACGAGCGCCACGCGAAGGCCCAGCCCTGTTCGAGGCCCGTCAGATAACCGGGCATGGCGGCGGGCAACACGACGCGACGAACACTGCGAAGCCCGCCCAGGCCGAGCATGCTCGCCGCACGCCACTGAGTGGGGGGAATCAGGTCGACACCGCTGACGAGCGAGTTCGCGATCGATGGAACAGCGCCCAAAAGTATGATCGCGTAGACCGTCGTCGATGTCGTTCCGAACAGGACGATTGAAATCGGAACCCACGACACCGACGGCAACTGCTGCAATGCACTGAGCACCGGGCGGACGAATGAACGCACGCCGCGCACCATCGCCACCGCCAACCCGAGGGGTGTGGCGATGAGGATCGACATCAAGAATCCGAGAACACCCCGATGAAGGCTGTTCCACACGGACGACAGCAGGACACCGTCGGACCAAAGACCTCCGAGCGCATCGGCGACCATCGCAGGCGAAGGAATCTGCGACGTGGGCTTGACCTTTGACCACACGATCGCCTGCCAGACGATGACAACCGCGCCCATCCCGAGGGCAAACGGCTTTGCCGCCGCGGCGAAGGAACGCAACCTAGACACCGACGACCTCTTTCTTGAGCGCACCGGTGATGTCGCGTTCGACCACGTGCACGTAATCCGATGAAGGGTCGCGCGGGTACGCCTCGTCAATACGCCATTCGGCCACCACACGCCCGGGTCGTGCCGCCATCAACACCACCCGTTGACCGAGCGTCACGGCCTCGCGCACGTTGTGCGTCACAAAGACGATGGTCAGCCCGTGCTCCTTCCAGAGGGTGACCAATTCGTCGTGCAGAACGTCCCGGGTGATGGCATCGAGGGCCGAGAACGGCTCGTCCATCAGCAACACGCGCGATCCCCGGGCAATGGCCCGCGCCATGGCCACCCTTTGACGCATTCCACCCGAGAGTTCGTGAGGGCGCTTGTTTTCCTCCCCTGCAAGACCCATGAGACTCAACAACCTGTCCGCTTCGTTGCGTTGGTCGGCTCGTCGCAGACCCTTGTCGTGAAGCGCAAGCACGACATTGTCGCGAGCCGACAACCAGGCGAAGAGTGCTGGGTCCTGGAATATCAGCGACGGCCTGCTCTCGACGTTGACCGAGCCTGCATGCGGCTTCTCGAGTCCCGCAATGACGTTGAGAAGCGTTGACTTGCCGCAACCCGACGCACCGACGACCGAGACAAACCCGCCTTCTTCAACCGCAAGCGACACGCCCGCGAGGACTGGCATCGACTGCCCTCCGAAGGCGATCGTGATGTTCGAGAGGCTGATCATGGCGGTCTCCAATAGCTATTCCGTGATTCGGAATAGTATTCCATCAAAATATGACCGATGAAGTCAAGTTTTCTCCCACGGTCGGGTTTGCCAACATGGGCGCATGACGGAGAAGCCCGGGGGTGTCCAGTCGGTGGCCCGGGCCGCGGCGATCCTGCGCACCCTGGCCGAACCCCACGGCGACGGCTCGCAGCCCTCGGACGGCCTGCCACTTGCCGCCATCGCCAAAATCACGGGCCTGTCCCCCAGCACGACGCACCGCATTCTCCGCGCGCTCACCACCGAGCACCTAGTCGAACAAGATACGGCCACCGAGCGCTACCGGATCGGCCCGTTCGCCGGCGTGCTTGGCCAGGGTTACTTGTCGTCGGCGGGTCTTGAGCGCGCGGTGCCGATCCTTCGTGCACTGTGTCGACAAACCGACGAATCCGTAAGTCTCGCAACGCTGCATGGCACGACCGCATTGGTGGTGCTGCAGGAGCACTCGCCACAACCGTTGCGCGTCGATCATTTGGCCGGCAAGGAATTGTTTCTCCATGCATCGGCGATGGGCAAGGCGTTGCTCGCCTTCTCATCAAGACCGGCCAAGGAGCTCGTTTCGCAACTCGGTGACCTTGCTCGCTTCACCGACCGCACCATCACGTCGCCTGCGGCGATGATTCGCGAACTGGATGCCGTCCACCAGCGGGGGTACGCAACCAACGAGGGCGAGCGATACGACGGTGCCAACGGAGTTGCAGTTCCCGTGCTCGGCCCGGGCGCTTCATCGACGACATTTGCGCTTGGTATTCAGGGTCCCGCGACGCGGTGGGGCGCCGACCGCATGGCGGAACTGGCCGACCTTTGTCGTCGCGCCGCGCTGGATATCGCGGCGTTGGGTATCCACTGAGGCCCGTATCCCACGGGACGAAACCATGAGACCCAAAGGCACCTCCGTTCTCGCGAGCAACCGCAAGGCACGCCATGACTTCAATGTCATCGATGTGGTCGAGGCGGGAATCGTGCTTCTCGGCAGCGAGGTGAAGAGTCTGCGCACCGGCCAGGTGCAATTGGCCGATGCCTACGCACGAATCGTCGATGGCGAGGTGTGGCTGGAGGGAGTGCATATTGCGCCGTACCGCTTCGCCGTTGGTGCTGGCGCGCACGACCCCGACCGTGCACGCAAGTTGTTGCTGCACTCGAGCGAGATCCGCCGCTTCCGCCAGCGCATCATGCAAGACCGCTTGACACTCGTCCCGCTGTCATTGATTCTCAGGGACGGCAAGGTGAAGGTCGAGCTTGCCCTCGCACAGGGGCGCACCAAGGGCGACAAACGCCGGGCCATCGCCGAGCGCGACGTGAAACGGGAAATCCAGCGCGAAATCTCGCAGCGAAACCGCCGCTGACGGCGACGACGGGGCGCGAAACACCGACGCCTCTGCCCCGATCCTGGGTCCCGGGACGGTCATTGCCCCCGAGGGACCGGTGCAACCGAACTCCCTCACGGATGTTTCGGCCAGGAAGCGTCGAGGTCGTGGCGGTAGACGCCGGTGTCGAGGAAGTTACGCAGCTTCACCACGGTGTTGTGCGTGAAGTTCGGAATGATCGCCCGGTGCTCGGCATTCGTCGTCACCAACAGGTCGTTCAACAACAACATGTTGCGGTGCGCCACCAGAGTCTCGAAATCTTCCGAGTTGAACTCCGGCAGAGACCGCTCCGATTGGTACCCCTCAAAAAACACGTCGACGTGGTCGTGTTCGGGACGGCGGTAATACGTGGCAACAGCGAGGTCTTGAATCGGTAGGCCGGTGCCGCTGTCGTCGAAGTCGAACACCGACAGCCGTCCGCGGTACCACTTCATGTTCCAGTTGTGTAGATCGGCATGAATGGGCTGCGGAGATCCCACGGCGAACAACCGCTTCATCGTCGACGCTGCACGGTCAACCATCGCGCGAACAACATCGAGGTCGTCGCCGTCGATTCCCAGATTCTCCGGTGACAGCCGATCGGGGAAGGTCCAGAACGGGTCTTGGAGCAGTGACAGTTCCGCCCCGTTCGTCGGTCGCCACATCGCGGCATGGTTGTGCAGCTTCGCCATGGCCACACCTGCCGCGCGACTCTGCTCAAGCGTGGGTGCTTCGCCCAGGTCGCGTCCGTTCAACCAACCAAACACAGCAACACTCAAGTCCCGACCGAGGTCGGGCGAGTGAACCCAGGCAACCAGGTCACCCGTGGTGGTGCGCAGCGGCGCAGCCACAACAAGATCGGTGTCCCGGGCCAGCGCGTCGATCCACTGCAACTCAGCCGCAATGTTGGCCGGCGAGCGGCGCGAATTGACATTGATTCTCGTCGCCAACTTCGTGCCCTCGGTGGTGTCGATACGAAACGTCGTGTTGAAACCGTGCTCGAGCAGGGTCAACCGTTCGACCGAAACGGGAAAAGCACGCAACGCCTCGAGTGCCACCGAACGCATGCGCGACACCTGTGCCCGCTTCGACAGTGCGACAAAAGCGGACTCGCCCCCCACGGGCGCGACGGTATCGTCCACCCCCGCCCTATACTCAAAGGGCGTTCACACAACGGGGCTGACAGGTTTCGACAGCAGGTCCGCTGGGCGATCGTGCGACCCGAGTTGCTCAGACTCGAAAAACGGGGCAAAAACATAATTGCCAACGAGCAATTCGCTCTCGCCGCCTGATTCGTCGGGTGTCAGAGAGCACTCGTGAGCCGCGAGGCCGCACGGGGCCAGTTCACCGCAGCCCGGCAACAGAAGCGGTGGATGACGGCGTGAAAGAACGCTGACAGCGCGAAAGTGCGCTGGCCGATCGGAAAGACGATCCGCTGTCCGGGCAACCGGTCAGCCGACCCGCCGGTGAGGTTGCGTCAGCCTCGAAGTTGGGAATGGTCGTAGCACGAGCGTTCAACACCTGATGGACGGGGGTTCGATTCCCCCCAGCTCCACCATCAGATCTGCACGCAAGTAGCACCTACTGTTGCGCACACTCCATACAACACCCTCGTGATTACGATGTGAAACTCCGGGCACTGCATCGTTGCGGTGGTGCGACTGTCAGGCCGTCAACGATGCGCCGAACGTCGTCGAGCCACCAAAGTTGGGAACAAATTCTCGAATATTTTCAATTTCCTGCCGCCCAACAGAAATTGTTTTGGAACAAGTTAAATGTTCTTGTATCGATGTCGTCCCGTTGGTCCGGGTGCTCCATGACTTCCCACCGGCCGGTCCCACCGATCTGCTCGCCGGTTTCCGGGGGGCCGATTATCTCGAGCTTTGGCTCGCTCGTTGTGCCCGCCAACCCCAGATACCTGCCACCACGTAAATCAACAGGACCAATGGGACACAGATCAGCAATACAGCACGGTAGAAGTCAGGGGCTCCTTGATCACCGGCCTCCAGCACCAGATAAGTGAGGTAGGCAACATAAGAGACGACCAAAATCGCCCCCTCCCAGCGCTTGATCATGAAGCCGTTCCAGCAAATCGGCAGGAGAACGACCGCCGCTGCCAGGGTCACGGGGAAGTCGAGTCGAATCACCTCGTCTTTGACCGCGATGCCGTTTGTAGAAACGACGGCTGACGCACCAAGTACAGCAAGCAGGTTGAAAATGTTCGACCCCACGACGTTGCCGACGGCGATGTCTCGTTGGCCCTTGATGGCTGCCGTGACCGATGTCGCAAGTTCGGGCAGTGAAGTGCCACCCGCAACAACCGTCAATCCAATGACCAAGTCGCTGACACCGAGCGCCGACGCGATATCCGTGGCCGCGCCAACCATCATCTGCGACCCGATGACCAGAATGACAAGACCAACGATCACGAGACCCACTTGGAACGCGAGTGGGCGGGCGGCCACCCGCTGCTCAATGGCACCGACAGCCTCGTCGTGCTCCGCATCAACCGTTCGGTTCCGGTCTTTGGTCGCCCCACGCACGAGCCACGCGACATAAGCGAAGATTCCCGCAAGCAGCAGTAGTCCCTCGAGCCGACCGATCAAATTGTTGAGGGCCAGGAGATACACCAACACCGATACAACGATGAGAAGCGGAATGTCGAATTTCAACAGGCGTTGTGTTATCGATAGCCCGCTGACCGCGGCAGATAGTCCGAGAATCAGGAGGATGTTGAACGTGTTGCTGCCCACCACGTTGCCAAGTGCGACGTCGGCATTTCCCGACAGGGCGCCGCTGACCGAAACCGCGAGCTCGGGGGCGCTCGTTCCAAACGCCACGACGGTCAGGCCGATGACGACCGGCGCTAAACCGAATCGGGTTGCGATCGATGAGGCTCCACTGACGAGACAATTGGCGCCGAGTATCAGGGAAACGGCTCCGACGATCAAAACCACGATCGATGTGGCGCTCACGCCGGACTCCCATGTTCGCTTGATTCCACGGTTTTCACCCGCGAGAGTTTAGGGTCCGCACTCACCGCCGGGTGGGTCACTCCATCCACCAGGGACAACCGACTGCCCGACATTTGCAACGCAAATCATCGTGGCCCGACCCCGACGCGGCGCGGACGCGTCGGGAACGGACGAAGTGGCAGTTCAACGAGGTGGGACTACGGAATCGTCAACCCAGCTGCCGTGGAACCCGAATGGCACACGCTGTGGCAGGTGGACGCGCGCGACGGGGGCCTTGGACATGTCAGATGCATCAAGGATGACGAGTTCCGATGTTTCGGTATCGCTGTAGTAGACGAAGCCCATGGCATAGCCCTCGTCCTCGGCGGCCTGGGCCGAGTCCTGTACGAAGACAAACTCGCCCGGGTGGGCGTAGGCACCGAAGTCGTGAACCGTCTTTGAGCCGTCCCGCATGTCGTACTTGGCGACGACACCGGCCGAATCCATCGCACCGACCTTGGCATCACGCGCGCACGCCGCCCAGCCGTAGCGGTGCTTGAGACCAATGACGCGGTCGTCGACACGCGGGAAGCCGTGCGCCCAGTCGTCGTATTGCTGTTCGCGAACCACCCCTGTCTTTAGGTTGAACGTCCATCGCCACAAGTACGACGGGTCGAAGTCTTCCATCGACTTCCGCCACATCGTGGCATGACGGCCGACGTCGCAGATGACTTCGTCACCCTCGACATAGGAGTTGAAAGGATGGAACACGTAACAAGGATCGACTTCGAACCAACGAATGTCGGCGTCGGTGCCCATGCGGGGCATGATGCCGATGCGCGCACCGTAGGTATCGTCCCAGCCGATTGGCGGCAGACCCTGGGCAATTTTGTCGAGATCAAAAACCACGGGAAGATCCATGAAAATCGCGTGGTCGCGCGTGATCATGAAGTCGTGCATCATCGTGCCTTTTGGCGTCGTGATAGGAGCCGAGTGAACGAGCTGGCCCTTCGCGTCGAGTACGTGGTAGGTGACGTACGGCGCGACCGCTGCGTAGCCGAAGAAGTGCAGTTCGTTCGTTTCGGGACACAGTTTGGGGTGCGCGGTGAATGCGGTCGTCAATTTGCCGCCGAAGTCGTCACAGCCGATCGTGTCGAGCTCGGGTGAAAGTTCCCACGGGAAATGACCCTCTTCGAGTGCCCAGATGCGGCCGGCGTGACCGAGAACATGGGTGTTGGCCGCACTTGCAGTCGGGTCGAACATGCAGTCGGGGTCCATTGCCTCGAGACCCTTTTCGTATTTCGTCGAGCGCACGTAACGGTTGCGGTACCACTTCGCCTCGCCACCCTCGAGCCGGACGCCGTGGATCATCCCGTCACCAAAGAACCAGTGGTCGGTGTAGCCGGTCTTGGGGTTCGAGCCGTTGCGTAGGTACATGCCCGAGAGGCTCGTCGGGATGGCACCTGTGACTTTGAGATTGAAGTCGGTCACCTCGTTGGGTACCGGCGCATAATTGCCCGTCAGGAACCACGGCTTGCGTTCGCCCTCTTGCTTGCTCTCTAGCACGTCGGTCATTGCCGACCCCCTTGTCTGTGGGTCGAACATCACGCGTCCGACCGCTCTATCATGACCGCGTATCGAGCCGTGCGCAACACGCAGCCTCCGGATTGCGGCGCGTCTGACACCATCGATTCCCGACATGGCCCCGACTGGCGACGGCCAAACGTTCGCCCGGTCACCCGAGGCCTGCGTGACGATCCCACAAAACGCCGGGAAACCCCGCTGCGAGCAGATCCTGAGCGCGGAGCATCACAACTCTGAGGTGATATGAGACGGCCGCGGGCGAGATCGTCACCGCTCACCATGTCGAGCGCAGCGAACCAAGGGGGCACTCGATCTTCCCGCGCGGGGCCGCGTGGGCTCGGAGCGGCATGCAGCGGTGCGCCGTGGTCAGCGTCGGTTCAGCCCCAGCGGAGTAACCTCGGTGACTCGTGGGCTCAGACCAGACAGCCGGACAGGAATCCGTCGAACTAGCCAAGAAAGTGCGGGCTCCGGACGCCCTGACCTCCGACGGAGAGGCCACAGGTGGGGGCCACCGACAAGGCGGTGCGGGCCACCAGACGGGCACTGTCGCCCTTGCACTCGGAGCGTTGGGGGTTGTCTACGGCGACATCGGCACGAGTCCCCTCTACTCGCTCAAAGAAACCTTCACCGAAGAGTCGCACGTCATGACAATCGACCGCATCAACGTGTTCGGCGCCTGTTCGCTCGCGTTCTGGGCACTGATCCTCATTATTTCGGTCAAGTACCTGATGTTCGTGATGCGTGCCGACAACAAGGGCGAGGGTGGGATCCTCGCGCTGACGGCACTCGTCGGCCGCAGCAATTCGACCGGCAAGAAGGCCGGCCTCCTCGTGGCGCTCGGGGTGTTCGGCACGGCCCTCCTCTACGGAGACGGAATCATCACCCCCGCCATTTCGGTTCTCAGCGCCGTGGAAGGCTTAGAAGAGGTCTCGACGTCGTTCACCGACTGGGTCGTTCCAATTGCGGTGATCATTCTTGTCGGCTTGTTCATCGTGCAGCGCCGAGGCACCGGGGCTGTCGGCAGGGTGTTCGGACCCGTCATGATGCTGTGGTTTGTGACGCTTGCGATCGTGGGCCTCTCGAAGATCATCCCCGACCCCGGAATCGTCCAGTCCATCAACCCCTACCACGCAGTGAAGTACTTCACCCACGAACCGAAAAAAGCATTTCTTTCACTCGGGTCGATTTTCCTCGTCGTGACGGGTGGTGAGGCGCTGTACGCAGACATGGGTCACTTCGGTCGCAAGCCGATCATGTTCGGCTGGTACGGCATGGTGATGCCATCACTCGTGCTCACCTACTGGGGCCAGGGTGCGTTCCTCTTGAAGAGTCCCGATGACATCGAAAGCGTGTTCTTCCGGATGGTGCCCGAGTCGATCGTGCTGCCGATCGTGATCCTCGCCACCATGGCCACGATCATCGCCTCGCAGGCGCTCATCTCGGGTGTGTTCTCGCTCACGGCGCAGGCCGTGCAAATGGACTATCTCCCCCGCATAAAAGTTGTGCACACCTCGAGCAAGCATTACGGGCAGATATACGTGCCCCTCGTGAACTGGCTGCTCATGATCGGTTGTGTCGGCCTGGTGATCGGATTCCAGACCACCAGCAATCTGGCGGCGGCATACGGCATCGCCGTCACCATGACGATGGCCATTACGACACTCGTCTTCTACCGAGTGCTCACCGACAGCTGGGGTTGGAGCAATGCAAAGGCAATGGTCGTGTGCTTGCCGATGCTGCTCATCGAGACGGGATTCCTCGGTGCGAACATGGTGAAGATCCCCCACGGTGGTTGGTTCGCACTCGCGGTCGGTGTCGTCCTCATGGTTCAGATGCAAACGTGGCGTCGTGGGCGCTCGCTTGTTGCCAAACGGATCCACCGCGGTGAAGTGGGCATCCGGAAGTTCCTCGACGATGTCGAAGAGATGACCCGCGTCGATGGCACGGCGATTTTCATGTTCAAGGACAGCGACAAGGCCCCGCCGGCACTCGTCAACAACCTGGAGCACAACAAGGTGCTGCACAAGACGACGCTCATCGTCTCGGTTGATACTGCGGATGAACCCCGTGTTCCCGCGGGCGAGCGCGCGCTGATCACCAGGATTGCACCGGGTGTGTTTCAGGTGCAGTTGCGCTTCGGCTTCATGGACGAGCCGAACGTTCCGGCAACCTTGCGGCAAATCGATCATCCCGGCCTCGAATACAATGACGATCAAGTCACCTACTTCATCGGGCGCGAGTCCATCGTTGCAGGCAAGGCACCCGGCATGAACCCCCTTGCCGAGCATCTGTTCGTACTGTTGAACCGTGGCGCTGACAGCGCAGTGCGGTTCTTCAACCTGCCGACGGACCGTGTCTTCGAAGTCGGCTCACGCGTCGAGATCTAGGGGTCGAATCGTGGCGAAACTGCCCACGATCGCCGTCTGTTACCTCGCCGGCGTCGACTCCACCCAGATCGAGGAGCGTCTGGGTCCGTCTCGCATCACCGACGCTCTCCCGGACCACCCGATTCTCGACATGCGGGATCGCACGCCCGCCGACCTCGGTGACAACGAACGTACGCGCACGGCCGAAGTCGAGATCGCCTTCATTCTTGACATGCCCGACTACATCTTCGAGGCGTTTCCAAACCTGCAGTGGATCCACTCGCTAATGACGGGCCACGAGCACATTCCCCTCGATGAACTGCGCAAGCGGGGCATTCGACTCACCAACGGCGCGGGGACGGCAGCGACAGAGATCGCCGAATTCGTGATCGCCCGCATTCTCGAACACTGGAAGCGGCTCCCCCAGATTGCCGCACAGCAGGTCGAACACCGTTGGCACCCCGCGTTCGGCCGCGCACTCTCGGACTGCGACGTCGTGCTCGTCGGCTACGGACCGATCAACCAGGAGGTGGCGAGGCTGCTCGCCCCGTTCGGCGTGAAGTTGACCGCCGTGCGCCGATCCGCCGACGCACCGTCTCCGGGCACCAGCCGCACGGTGTCCTTCGCCGACATGAACGGCGCACTCTCCGGCGCCGATGTGGTGGTGGCCGCCGTTCCATCGAATCCCGACACCACGGGCCTCTTTGGTGCCGAGGCGTTTGCGGCGATGAAACCGGGATGCTTCTTCGTCAACGTCGGACGCGGCACCGCGGTGGTCGAGGCCGACTTGATCCGATCACTCTCCTCGGGTCACCTCGGCGGTGCCGCGCTCGACGTGACCTCCGAAGAACCCCTGCCGGCCGACAATCCACTGTGGGACTCGGCTGCACGCATCTCACCGCACAGCTCGGCGACACTCGCCAACACGATGCGCCGCGTGCACGACCTTTTCATTCGCAACGTCGGGCTGTACTCCGCCGGCGCACGACTCGACAACGAGGTCGAAATCTAGGCAGTCGCCCCACCGTCGACCACAACGGTCTGGCCGGTGATGAAGGCGGCGAGTTCCGAGACGAGAAACAACGTGACGCGCGCGATGTGGTCGGGTTGACCCGCGATACGCAACGGGTTCGCCGCAATCGCGGCCTCGATGTCGAGGCCACCGGCCTTGAGGGGCGCCATTTGCTCCTGCACACCGGGTGTGTCGATGATTCCCGGTGCGATCGCATTCACGCGGATGCCACGGGGCCCAAGTTCATTGGCGAATGCACGCGTGAGCGCGATGACGGCGCCCTTTGAGGCCGAGTAGGCGGTGATGTTCGCACCGCCGCGAATGCCGGCGATGGATGCGAGATTGACGATCGCGCCACCGTTCTTCATCGCACGTGCCGCCTCGCGAACCGCGCTGTACTGAGCACGCACGTTGACCTCGAGCATCTTCGACACGAACGAGTCGGTGACCTTGTCGATCGGGCCCGTCGTCGGATAGATACCGGCGTTGTTGACGAGAATGTCGAGGTTTCCGCCGCGCGCCGCGGCCTTCACGGCTGCAGACAACTGGTCGGCGTTGGTGATGTCGCAGACGACGAACGCCCCTCCGATTTCCCCGGCGGTTGCCTCACCCGCCACATCAAGGTCGGCGAGCGTCACGTTCGCGCCCGCCGCACGCAGGCGCCCGGCGATCGCCCTGCCGATACCTTTCGCCGCTCCGGTCACGAGCGCGTTTCTACCGGTGAGATCGATGAGCATCTCGTTGTCTGGCGCCGCCATGCCCCAACGTTAGTGTCGGACCGTGACCTCGAACGACGCCGTGCACTTCAGCCTGCTGTCCGAGGAATTCCATGCCGACCCACCGGCCATGTTCGCCGCGATGCGCGAGAGGTGCCCCGTGCACCATGCGAACGAACCGGCGCCGCACTTCAGCCTGACCCGCGAGGCCGACGTGGCCGGTTCGTTGCGCGACGACGCAACCTGGTCGTCGAAGTTCGGGCCCGGTCATGCTTATGGCGAGCCCGGGAGTGGTGTCCTGGTGTCGAGCGACCCGCCTGCACACACCGCCGAACGGCTCGCCATCACCCGCAACTTCAAGCCGTCGGCGATCGAAGCGATGGAAGGCGACATCCGCACGTTGGTGTACGGCCTCGTCGAAGGTTTCAAGGACCGCGGACGCGGTGAGCTGATCGCCGACCTCGGCATGCCGGTGCCCCTCACGGTCATGTGCTGGATGCTCGGCACGCCGGCCGAGGACATCGAGAAATTCCGCAACTGGGTGTTGCCGATGGCCGAAGCCGTGGCCTACGTCGGCGGTCGCCGGGCGAACGACACCGTGATCAACGCCTACAAGAGTTACGGCGACTACTTCGGCGCACACATCCGCGATCGCATGGCGGCGGTCGAGGCCGGCGATGATGTTCCCGACGACTTGTTGACCCGACTTCTCACCGTGCAACGCGACGGAACTCGATTGACGTTCGCACAGGTCTTGGGGTTTTGCCAGTTTCTTCTCGTCGCCGGATCCGCGACGACGACGCTGCTCATCGGAAACCTCGCGAAACGACTGATGGAGTTTCCCGAGCAATTCGAACTGGTGCGCAATGACCGCAGCCTGATTCCGAACGCGATCGAAGAAAGCCTGCGTTTCGATGCCCCGGTGCACGGTTTGTTCCGGACCAACAACTTCCCCGTCACGCTGTACGGCGTCGACATTCCCGTCGACTCGAAGGTGTTGATGATGTTCGGGTCGGCCAACCGCGACCCCGAGGCCTGGGACCGCCCGGACGAGTTCGACATCACGCGCGACCTCGGCGCCCTCAAGCGCCATGCCGCTTTCGGTGTGGGGATTCACTACTGCCTGGGCGCGCCGCTATCCCGAATGGAAGGGGCCCTGGCCCTCGAGGCCATCCTCGACCACCTGCCGCACCTGCGACCTGATGGGCCTCCGAGCCGGGTGAAGGCCCCAATTCTCAAGGGTTTTGAGACACTTCCGGTGCGCTGGGACTGAAAACCAAAAAGTTGACCGCTCTGGTAGGGTTTCGCACAGTGAAACCTGACTAGAAAGGTCAGCAATGCAGTTCCCCATCAATCTGAACCTGGCCGGCCGCCGCGCGTTGTTGGTTGGCGGTGGTCGCATCGCCCTGCGCAAGGCTCAACAACTCCTGGCCTGCGGCGCGGACCTCACCGTCGTGTCACCCGACGTCGTGGACGAGTTTCTCGACATGGGCGTCACGCTGGTTCTGCGTCGATACGAAGCCGGAGACGTCGTCGGGTTCCGTCTGGTTGTTACGGCGACGGGCAACGTCAGTGTCGACCAACAAATTTTTGACGAGTGCGAGTCATTGGGTATCTGGGTGAACTCGGCCGACGACCCCGAGCGCTGCACCTTCACCCTCCCCGCAGTCCACCGCCAGGGCTCGGTGATGGTCACCGTGTCCACCGGTGGCGCCAGCCCCGCGTTGTCGTCGTACCTGCGCGCACAGATTTCGGAACTCATCGGACCCGAGTTCGCCGACATCGCCGCGGAACTTGCCGCGCGCCGCGCCGACGTGCACGCCCGCGGTGCAAGCACCGAGGACATTGACTGGCGGCCGATCATCGAAGACGTTCTCGTCACACACGGAGTCGTGCGATGACCGTGCACTTGGTCGGTGCAGGCCCCGGCGATGCGGATCTTCTCACCGTGAAGGCCGCCCGACTCGTCGCATCCGCTGACGTGATCGTGCACGACCGTCTCGCGGATCCGTCGATCCTCACACTGGCACGCCCCGACGCCGAGTTCATCGACGTCGGCAAGCGGCCGGGCAACCCCACACCGCAAGAGAACATCAACGCGTTGTTGGTGCACCTCGGCAGCCAGGGCCTGGAGGTCGTGCGACTAAAGGGCGGCGACCCTTACGTGTTCGGTCGTGGCGGCGAAGAGGCCGATGCCCTGATTTCCGCGGGCATCCCCTTCGACCTGGTCCCCGGTGTCACGTCTGCGATCGGCGCGCCCGCCGCGGCCGGTATTCCCGTGACGCACCGCAACGTTTCGACGTCGTTCACCGTCGTCACCGGCCACCGCGAGTCGGGTGGCTCGACGAACATCAACTGGGAAGCCCTCGCCAACGTCGGCGGCACCATCGTGGTGTTGATGGGCGTCGCCGAACGCGGCGCGATTGCGTCGCGCCTCATTGCGGGCGGACTTGCCGCCGACACCCCGGTGGCGGCCGTGCGTTGGGGCACGCGTCCCGAACAACACACAGTGCGCACCACGCTCGAAAACCTTGCTGCAGTGCACGTGGAGGCACCGTCGACGATCGTCATCGGCGCCGTCGCCGCATTCGAGTTCGAGCCCACCTCGCGCCGCACCGCGGTCTTGGAGGGCAACTGACGTGCGCCGATCGATCGACGACATGCCGCTGACGGCCACCGACCTGCCCGAGGGTGCCGATGACGCGATGGAACTGTCCTGGGCGGTCGCCGTGTGTGACGACTACGACGACGCCACCCCCCGCTTGGTTCTGACGATCGAAGAAATCGGCAACCCCGGTGCGGGCCTCGTTGCTCACCTCAACCCGGACCATGCGCGGCGCCTGCGCGGCGCGATTCACGACGCACTCCGCGAAATTGGTGAGCCGGCAGGACGATGAAGGAGACCCCCGTGACACGCATTCCCCCGGCCCCACAGCCCCGCGATCTGGATGCCGAACAGCTCGCCGACATCGAACGCTTCGAGGCTGCGATTGCGCAGTACCTCGCCGGCGAAATCGACGAGGACGTGTTCCGTGTGATGCGCCTGAACAACGGCATCTACGGCCAGCGCCAGGGTGGCACCAACCAGATGGTGCGCATCAAGTTGCCGGCGGGCACAATCACGCCCGAACAACTCGACTTGATGGGTGACCTGGCCACCGAGTTCTCCCGCGGATGGGGTCACATCACAACCCGCCAGAACATCCAGTTTCACTTCGTCGAACTGCGTCGAATCCCCGACCTGCTGCGTCGACTCGCCGCTGTGGGCCTGACGAGCCGCGAGGCGTGCGGTGACACCGTGCGCAACGTGATGGCCTGCCACCTCGCAGGCGCCTGCCCGTACGAACACCTCGACGTCACGCCGTGGGCGGAGGCGACGTATCGGCACTTCGTGCGCAACCCGCTCGGCCAGCGCCTCCCCCGCAAGTTCAAAGTCAACTTCTCGGGTTGTTCGACCGACTGCGGCCAGGCGATGTTCAACGACGTCGGCGTCGTGGCCGTGACGCGTGAGGGCGAAGACGGCACGGTCGAACAGGGCTTCCGCGTCTACATCGCGGGCGGTCTTGGCGCCACGCCGCATCCGGCGCTCTCCCTCGAGGATTTCACCACCCGCGAGGAGTTGCTGCCCACCATCGAGGCCGTGTTGCGTGTCTTTGATCAAACGGGCAACCGTGACAACAAGTTGCGTGCACGTCTCAAGTGGGTCATCGACCAGTTGGGCATCGACGAAGTCCGTCGTCGCGTTATCAAGATTCGCCACACGTTGCCGGCGTCATCATCCTGGCCCGGCGGCATTCCGCCGGAAGTTGCGTCGGTCGGCGATGCGCCAGCAGGTCGCGCCTCGGTCGGCGAGATCACGCCGGTCGGCCAGGGCGTTCGTGTCGCTCTTCGCTCGAGTGATCGCTTCGTGAACTGGGAAACTGCCAGCGTCATCCGTGGGTCGGCAAAGGGGACCGTGTCCGCCATCGCGTACGCCGCGATCGGTGACATCACCGCGTCACAGTTCAAGGCGCTGGCAGCGATTCAGCGCGAGCTGGGTGCCGACGTGCGCCTCACCAACCGTCAGAACGTGGCATTCCGCAACCTCACCGAGGACCAGTTGCGCGTTCTCCACGATCGCCTCGAGGAAATTGGTATGGCGCGTCCGGGCGCCGAGCTCGCGCGTGACGTGGTCGCGTGCCCCGGAGCCGACACCTGCAACATCGCCGTCACCCAGTCGCGCGGTCTTGCCAAGGCAATCGGTGACCGCCTGGAAGAAGAGGGCCTCGCCGAGGTGGGTGGGGTGCGCATCAACATCTCGGGTTGCACCAACAGTTGTGGCCAGCATCACGCGGCCGACATCGGCCTGTTCGGTGCCGAGCGCCGCGCCCACGGAAAGTCGCTGCCCGGCTACCAGTTACTGCTCGGTGGCTACGTCGGCAACGAGCAGATCCACTTCGGTGAGAAGGCGTTGCGCGTGCCGGCAAAGGCCGCGCCCGAAGCCGTGGCACGCGTGGTGCGCCGCTTCACCAACGAGCGTGATGCAGGAGAAACTTTCCAGGGCTGGTTGTCACGCAACGGCGGCGCCGCGAATGTCGCGGGTGGCCTGCGCGACCTCGACATCGTGCCCAAGCCCGACGATGCACCCGAGTTCTTCGTTGACTACGACGAAACCGGGCCTTTCGTGGCCGCTACCGGAGAATCGGAGTGCGCGACATGACACTGGCCCACACCACGCTCGAGACCGCCCAAATCCGCGAACTGAATGCGGCATTCGAAACCGCGCAGCCGACCGAGATCCTCGCTTGGGCGGCCGCGACGTTCGGGGACGGCCTCGCCGTGACTTCAAGTTTCGGTGACCCCGTCCTGGCCCACCTTGCTTGGTCCACGGTCCCCGGTATCGAGGTGTCGCTGATCGACACCCAATACCTGTTTGCCGAAACGATTTGGTACGCCAAGCATCTCGCCGAGCGCACGGGCGGCAACCTGCGCATTCTCACTCCCGCCTCCGACGTCGGACGCGACGATCTGTGGGTGCGCGACACCGACCTGTGCTGCGGCATCCGCAAGGTCGCTCCGCTCGAGCACATGCTCGCCAATCGCACCTCGTGGTTGACCGGGCTACGGCGCGACGACGGCCCGACACGTGCACAAACTCCGATCGTGTTCCACGATGTTCTGCGCGACGTGATCAAGGTCAACCCGATCGCGAACTGGAGCGATGCCGACGTGGCCTCCTACGTACTCGACAACGACCTGCCCCCGCACCCACTGGTCGACCGTGGCTACACCTCGATCGGTTGCTGGCCCTGCACTGCTCCGGCTGCCGACCCCAACGACAAGCGCGCCGGTCGGTGGGCGGGACAGTCGAAAACCGAGTGCGGGCTGCACGGTGGCCCGACCGTCAAGTAACGGCCGGTCGACCACGTAGGCGGCCTCGCCGATGTTCTCCCGCCAACCCGTGGCTGCCACAGGCACCGCGAAAGGCAGATGCACCCGGCATCGGGTGTCTACCCGAAAACGGGCATGACTTCTTTGGCGAAAAACTCGACGGCGGGTTCCCACACACCCTCGACGCGGGGCCCGTTGAAGTACACGGCAAGTTCGTCGAAGCCGATTGCCTCGTGCCAGCGGGTGATTTCGTCGATGCACATCTCAGGCGTGCCCGCGATCGCACGATTGTGGACGAACTCTGCGAAGCCCACGTCTTCATCGTGTGCGACGCGTTGCAGCACGGGGTCCTCCGCGTCACCGCGCGTACCGGCATGCCAGTAGTACTTGTGGAACTCGCGCGCCGGCCCGAACCACTGTTCTTCGACGATTTCCTGCGTCGGTGCGGCCCATGTTTCGCGCATCAGACAGATGTAGGGCGTGACGCCGGCTGCGGCGCACTGCTCGCGGTAGCTGTCGGCCAGCGCCTTGACGACGGGCAGGGTCTCCATCGGCAAGGAAAACCAGCCGTCGCACACCGTTGCTGCCCGCTTGATGCCGCTCTTGGACGTGCCGCCACCCAGTATCGGCGGATTCGGTTTCTGCACGCAGGGCGGGTCGACGAGGTTGTCAGGGATCTCGAAGAACTCGCTCTGCCAACCGTGGCGGCCCGTCGACCAAGCGTGCTTCATGTAGCGCACCATGTCGGTGAGGCGGCGTCCGCGTGTCTCGAACTCGACGTTGTAGCCCGCGTACTCGTACGGCCGGTAGCCAACACCGACACCCAGTGTCACACGCCCGCCCGACACCTGGTCGACCTGCGACACCTGCTCGATCACGTTGGCCGGATGATGCAGTGCGGCGAGATAGATGCCGGTGCCAAGGCGTATGTTTTCGGTGCGCGAAGCGAGGGCGCCGAGAACCACCATCGGTGCCGATGCGTCGGGCGTGTCGCTGGTGAACGAATGATGGCCGATGTACCCCGTGTGGAAGCCGAGGCGATCGAGTATCTCGGTCGCCCGGTACATCCGCTCGTAGGGTTTCTTCGCCCCGGGCTCGATGAGCCGCGGGATGAACGAGCTGATACGGAACGGCGCGGGCATCAGATCGAGCGTGTGGCGCCCGCGGCCTGATGAATCGACGCCATGATCGAGTTGGTTCCCGTGACGTCACCGACCATGTGCACCTTCACGCCCTTGGGCGCGTACTCGGCGATCTCACGGTTCGGATGGTTGTAGGTGACCAACACGACGGTGTTTGCGGGAATGGCCCGACGCCGCTCGGTGAACGGCACGCCGATCAGTACTTCGTCTGGCGTGATCGCCTGCAGGTAGTGACCGCCGATGAAGTCGAAGTCCCCCGACATGAGACGCTCTTTCGACGCTTCGACAGTGGCGGCCGGGAACGGGACCATCGCCCCGAGCGAGTCGTAACGGCTCACCATCGTCACCTTTGCACCGGCATCGACGAGCGCGTCGGCAACCGAAATCGCCTCGAACGTGCCCGTGTCGTCGAAGACGAAGCAGTCACCGTTGATTTTTGCCCGACCACCGAAACCAAAGACGTCCCACGAGGTGTAGACGTGGGGCAGGTCGGCACCGCTGACGGGCGTCGACGGCGTCGACAACTGGAAACCGTCACGACGGGGTGTCGACCCGGTGGCCACGATCACTTCATCGGGCCCTTCGGCCGTGATCGTGTCGGGGTCTGCAAAGGTGCCGAGGTGGATCCGTACACCGAGGCGTTCGATCTCGCGCGAAAGAAAGTCGGTGATCGCCGCGAGGTCGCTGCGGTGCGGCGCGCGCGAGGCAATCGATACCTGGCCGCCGAGTTGACGGGTGGCCTCGTAGAGCACCACTTCGTGCCCACGCAGTGCAGCCGTGCGCGCGGCTTCGAGGCCTGCGGGGCCGCCGCCGACCACCATGATCTTCTTCTTCGTCGGCGCAGGTGCAACGGGCTCGAAGGGCACCGTGGTCTCGTTTGCTGCCGCCACGTTCACGACGCAACCCAACTTTCCGGTCGCCATCAACTGGGCGACACAGCCCATGTTCGACCCGATGCAGGGGCGAACCAAGTCCTCCTCGCCGCGACGCGCCTTGTTGACCAGTTCGGGGTCGGCAATGAGCGCACGGACCATCGACACCATGTCGCTGGCGCCGCTTTCGATGATGTGATTCGCGTGGTCGAGGGTCATGATGCGCCCGACAACCATCGTCGGCTTGGACACGACCTTGGTGATGACTTCGTTCGGCGCCATTTCGTGGCCGAGCGGGTCTTCCATCGTCGAGAGCAGCTTGTGGAATCGCCAGTACGAACCCATGTGCAGCGACACGTAGTCGACGTATTGCTCGACGTACCGGGCGATCTCTGCGTTGTCCTGGGGTGTCAAGCCGCCCGGAATGTATTCCTCGTTCGGCAGGCGGATTCCCACGCAGAAGTCGCTGCCGACCACCCGGCGAATCTCCTCGAGCGTTTCCACCAGAAACCGCATGCGGTTCTCGAACGAGCCACCGTATTCGTCGGTGCGGAGATTCGTTGCGGGTGACATGAACTGCTGCAACAGGTACCCGCTCGAGGCATGCACGTCGATACCGTCGAGGCCACCGTCGCGGATACGACGTGCCGCGCCGCCGAATGCCTTCACGACATCGCCGATCATGTCGGTCGACATCGGCATCGGGATGGTGCCGATGTTCGGGCTGGGAATCGCACTCGCCGCGTACGGGAAAGGCGCCTTGCGCGGTCGCGCCGCGGCGCCGGGGTGGTACACCTGGGCGAACATCTTCATTCCGTGCGGTCGCATCCTGTCGGCGATCTCGCGATAGATCGGAATGATCGAATCGTTGTAGAGCGGCATCAATGACGGCGCACTGTCGTGCACGCTCGTCGCCTCGAGCGTGCTCATCGCAACTCCCCCGCGTGCCCGCGCCTCGTGGTAGGCGATCAGGCCCTCGCCGCTGAGCAGTGTTCCGTGAGCAGAGCGCACGATGCGATTCTTCAATTCGACCCCGCCGACGGTGATCGGCTGAAACAGTCTCGCGTAGCGCATGGACCCCTCCTTGATTCAGGGAGGGCGGGCCTCCCTATTTCTTCGTGGTCCCTTTCGCAAGCCTGAAGACCGTGAGAACGAGAATAAGCGACGCGGCCGCGCCCACGAATGTCAGGGCATCAAGGGGGTCCTTCTGCTTGAGCAGGCCCTCGATGGCCTTCACTGCCACGAACACGACGAGGATGTCGATGATCGGCCCCTTGAGGTCGTCGAGCGACTGGATTCTCAGCCACTCCGGGACGTCGAGCTCACCGATGAACAATTCGTAGAGGCCGACCACGATGATGAATTGAACGAGTGCAAGTAGGTACGTATCGATCGTCTTGAGCAGCGAAACCACCTGGTCGTCGCTGCGCCACTTCCCCGCGAAGAGATCGTCGATGAACAGCACGGTCCGCGCAACCGACCAGCCAAAGGTGGCGATCGAGGTCGCCAACAAGCCGACCACGGCGACGATCGCCAGGAAGCGGGCGGGACCGAGAACTTTGCCCAATCTCATGGACCAGTTTTAGTGCACCGCTGGTCAGTGGATGGTGACCGTACCGGCATTGCCGTCGACGGTCACCGTGGCGCCGCTCGGGATGCGCACCGTTGCATGTTCCACCGACGGAACGCAGGGGATGCCCAATTCGCGCGAAGCGATCATGGCATGGCTGCCGACCGCACCGACGTTGACGACCACGGCGGACGCCGCCAGGAACAGCGGTGCCCACGACGGGTCGGTCTGTGGCGCAACCAGCACGTCGCCCGGCTCGAAGTCCTCGAGTTGTGCGGGGTCGACGATGACCCGCGCAGTTCCCGTTGCCACTCCGCTCGAGGCCGCGACACCGCGCAGAACGTCACCCGACTTTGCGACCTCGACCCGGGCCGCGACGCGCTTCTTCCACTGCGAGATGGGAGCCACCTTGCCGTCGACCGCAAAGGGTGGTTCGAGTTCGAAGAGCGTGAGGTATGCAGCGTGACGTTCGGCCAACTTGGTCGTGTAGCGCTCGGGATGAATGCCGAACTCGTCGACTTCGTCGGCCATCAACATGAAAATATGTTCGACCTTCCCCAAGAGGCCGTCGGCAACCAAACGGCGGGCAATCTCGCGCATGGATTCACGGATTTCTCCGACCAACTTGATGCAGTTCGCCTTGTAACGCTCGCGTGCACTGAGGAACAGGGTCGAAGCGCGCATTCCGGCCTCGAACGTGCCGAGGGTTTCTGCGTCACCTGCAAGCTTTGCGCGAACGTCGGTGAGGACGCGGTCGCGTTCGGCAATGGCCTCGGCCCGGCGCGCGGCCGGATCGTCGTCATCGCTGATCAGGCGCATTCGATCGACGACTGCAAGGGCGACGTCGGGCTTGGCCTCCCAGGAAAGCGCAATCACATCCCATTCGGCTGGCCCGCGTGACCCGAACCGGAAGAGAAAATCATCGAATGCGGCAACAAAATTCTTCGCATCGATGGACGACGACGCGCGCAGTCGAGCGGTGAGGCCGTTGACGCCCTTGTCGAATTCGGCACCGACATCCCTGGAGGCGCGCACGAGACGTGACAGGCCCCAGATGGCCCGCGGAGGCTCGGCGGAGTCGGCCTCGATCCCCGCGAGGAGGCGAACCGACATGGTCGGATCACCCAGGGCCTCGGCGATCGCGCCGACCACACCCGTTCCGATCGACGAGAGTGTCGAGGAGATCATTCCCGACATCATCGCCTGACGCAAAAGAGGCATCATCGCTCGCGCACGGTTCATCAATTCGAAGTTGTCGAGTGTCGAGAAGTCGGGACGTGTCGCACGCGCGGTGTCGGCCATCACCTTGTCGGCCTCGATCTGCGGATACGAATCGGTGGTCAACACCCATGCAGCCGTCTCGCCGAGCTTCTCGGCATGGCGCGGCGATTCGTGCCACGGTTCCGGCCTGTACGCGGGAACCTCGTCACGCTCGTCGAAAAATGCCTTGTCAATGGCCTCGGGTGACGCCCCGGGCATTCGCGCACCGAACAACCGGGTGTAGGACAGCGGGTTGTAGACATAGCCACCGAAGACCCCGAACATCGTCGGGTCGATCGGGTTCTCGACTTCGTCCCAATCAAAGACCCCGATCGTGCTGTACGCATCGACCAGGCCCTTGCCGAGCGACGCACGCAGGTACGTGGTCGCAAAGAACGGTGATGCCGGATCGGGAAACACGTCAGCGGCATTGCCGCGCGTCCATGCGGGGAACTTCACACCCGGGTCCGTGTCTGCGATCCAGCGATCCACGACCCGAGGTTATTCGCTCGCGCGTCGAGGTCGAAATACCCGATGGATCACCCCGTATAGTGACGCCATGCGCGTGCGCGGGATTCACCACGTCAACGTCAACGTCCACGCGCTCGACGAGTCGCTCGACTTCTACGTGAACAAACTCGGCTTTCAGCCCTTTGACCGTCCGGGGATGAAGATCCGTGGTGGCTGGCTGCGCATGGGTGCCCAGGAACTGCACATCATGGAAGCGCCGGGGGCGGCAATCGACAAGAAGCAGCATTTTGCGCTTCTCGTCGACGACATCGATGATGCGGCGGAACATCTCCGAGACAACGGCGTCACGTTCCGTCGCATTCACAACGACGACGGGCGCAGTGACCAGTTGTTCATCCACGATCCGTCGGGCAACCGCATCGAGATTCAGGGCCCGACATGAGCACCGTCCGGGGAAAAAACGAAGTGGCTCTCGAGTCGTTGCGTCGGCGCATGCGGGCGATGCACTCCCTGTACCACGACGCGACGGCAACCATGACACTCGACCATGTCAACCACCAGGAACGTGACGGGGTGGTGCCGATTGCCTTCAGCCTTTTCCACATCGTCAACATGATCGACGCATCTTTCATGCTGATGACCGGTGCGACGCCGATCTGGAACGAGGAGTGGGCGACGAGGGTCGGCATGTCGATCAACGACCACGGCAAGCACAAGACGGTCGAGGAGATGGTTCACCAGCGCGTCGGCGACTACGCCGCATTCATCGAGTACATGAACGCCGTCTTTTCCCGCACCGAGGAGTGGCTCGACTCGGTCGATCCCACCGAGCTCGACCGTGTGGTCATCACGCGGCCTTTTCCGCCCGTGATCGCCAGCACGTATTCCGCCCGCGTCGCGGGTGAGGCGGGCATCACCGTGCTCGACGCGGCGGAGTGCTGGATCTACCAACACGGCCTGCGGCACATGGGCGAAATCGAGCATGCCCGCGGCCTGGTGGGTCTGACCGGTATGACGTCCTGAGGAGCCCGCCGACAGGCACGTCGTGACCAGTTGAGTCAGTTCGAGGCAATCGCGTGCATCGCGGTGATTCCCGCGAGGAACGCCGTGCGTTCCGCCGCGTCGAGCACGCCGTAGGCAGGAGCAACCATTTCGTCGGTCAAGCTTTCCGCAGCGTCCCATTGGGCGCGTTGTGCGTCGGTGACCTTGGCGACGTCGTCCTCCGACCAGCCGAACATCTTGGCGTCGTTGGGGCGCTTGATGAAGTGCGCGACTTTGGAAGTCAGGCCGGCGGCACGAATCGCCGCGAGGTGCGCACTGCCCCGAAATTCGCGCAGAACAGTTGCCAGCTGCATCGCGCGGCCGGGGACGTCGGTGACGAGCGCTTCGCACTTCATCGCCGCATAGAGACCCAGACCATCGGGGTCGGCTGCCGCATTGACCGCATCTGCCGCGGCAACGAACGCCTCGAGGCCGGGGATGCCCGCGAACTTCGAGCGACCGAAATTGGCGCTGCATTCGAGGTGTGCGCGTCCGGCGGTGCGCGGCGCACACTTGTCCTTTGCCGAGTCCCATGCCCCGCCGACAACGGCGGGGTTGAAGTAGCCGAAGTTCGCCGCCAACGCCGCACCGCTGCAATCACCCAGGGCGCCACCGCGACCGAGCACGTAGAACTCCATGCCGTTCAAGCCCAACCCCTCGCCCACCTCCCGTGTTTCGGGGGTGAAATAAAAGCGGTAACCGGTGTCACCAACTAGTGGACACGCTTCTGCAAGAAATTTGGCCAGGGACGATTCGAGGGTCACATGCCGAGGATAGTTCGCCCATGGCGCACCCTCGTCGGCCAGACTGATTGCGTGTCCCCCACGAATCTGCTCGGCCTCGTCGCCTCCGGCCTCTCGATGTTCTTCATCTGGCCGCAGGTGCTGCGGGTCTACCGCAAAGACACGGTCGAGGGCCTCGCACCTTTCGGCGCCCTGCAGGGCATGTCGGGGTCGCTCCTGTGGTCGATCTACGGATTTGCTCGGGGCGACATACCTCTGTTCGGCTCGAATCTTTTGCTGGCAATCGCCATTTCTCTCTTGGGCGTCGCGATGACGCGACACGGTGTCCTTCCGCGGGCCACCCTGCCTGGTGTCGCGCTCCTCGTGTTGTGCACGGGACTGACCGCGGTTGCGCTGTCGACGGCTCTCGTCGGCGTACTCGCGTTCCTCATCGGTACGTCATCGGTCTTGCCGCAAACCTTCAAGGTGCTCTGCGACCCCGACCTCGCCGGCGTCTCCGTGTCGAGCAACTCACTTCTTTTCGTGACGTCCACTGCGTGGTTGACCTATGGACTCGCCATCGGTGACACCCTCGTGTGGCTACCGAACCTTCTCATCATCCCCTGCGCGGCGCTCATCGTGGCAAAGGCCCGCGTGTCGCAGCGTCGCACGGCGAGTACCCCCGTCCATGCCTCCTGACGCGGACCTCGAAGGCGAATACTCGCCGAGTTCCGTCTCCAAACACCCGGCGGCCTGGTACGTGGAGGAGTACGCGCGGCGCAGTTCAGCTGTTCTCGCGGATCTGGGTACCCGTGTCGGCCGCGAGCACTACGGCTCGGGTGTCGACGAGTACGTGGTCCTGGCGCGGCACACCCCAACCTCTCCGCTTCTCGTGTTCATTCACGGGGGCTATTGGCAGGCCCTTTCGGCCGATCAGTGCTCGATGTGGGCCGCCGACGCACTCAGCCTCGGCTTCTCTTTCGCGAGCATCAACTACACCCTTGCGCCAACGGCAACACTCGAGCGGATCGTCGTGCAGTGCCGTACCGCCCTCGAATGGCTCACCGACAAGGCGGGCCTCAGGCCTGCGCGCACCGTCGTGGCGGGCTCGTCGGCCGGCGGCCACCTCGCTGCGATGGTCACCACCGCCAGTCCGCGGCCCACGGGATGCCACGCCGCGATCTTGCTGAGCGGCGTCTTCGATCTTCGTCCATTGGTCCCGACGACGGTGAACGAGCCGCTCGGTCTCACGGTCCCCGATGCGGTGCGCCTGAGCCCCGCGCACACCGCGGTGACCCCCGTGCCCTTGGTGCGGGCCTTCGTGGGCGAAGAGGAAACCGATGCGTTCAAGGCACAGAGCAACGCATACGTGGCCAAACTTGGCGCAGCGGGCGTCGACGCCACGTCGAGGGTCGTTGCCGGCCGTGACCACTTCGACCTGATTTACGATCTCGTCACGCCGGGAACGGAAATCGGCGACACGACCACCGCAGTCTTGCGGGCCTGACGGAGACGGAACATGACGGCACTCGACGACTACACGCGGCGCGCGGCGGAACTCGACGCCTCCAACCCCCTTGCCTCGGCGCGCTCCCATTTCGACCTTCCCGAAGCCGAGTCGTATTTCCTCGGCAACTCTCTCGGTCCGCTCACGCACGCCGCCCGGGCCGCGGTGGTCGAGACACTCGACGAGGAGTGGCGCAACGGCCTGGTGCGTACCTGGCACGACGGAGATTGGCTCGCCCTTGCGGGTTCCACCGGCGATCTCGTCGCACGTGTGATCGGCGCACCGGCGGGCTCGGTCGTCGCGTGCGACTCGACCTCGGTCGCCTTGTTCAAGGTGCTCTCAGCGGCGGCGGCGATCAACAAGTCGGCAAGTCGGCGGGTCTTGCTGTGCGATTCCCGCAACTTCCCGACCGACAGATACGTGGCCCGCAGCGTGGCCGACCTGCATGGCCTCGAATTCGTCGAACTTGAAGTCACCGACATGCCACGGCGATTCGCCGACGACGTCGCGGTGATGACGGCTTCAATGATCGACTACCGTTCGGCCGATCTGCACGACGTGCGCGCCCTCACCGCGGCGGCCCACGAACACTGCATTCTCACCGTCTGGGACCTCGCACACGCCGCGGGTGCCGTCAATTGCGACGTTTTCGACAACGACGTGGACTTTGCCGTGGGTTGCGGCTACAAGTACCTCAACGGCGGGCCGGGTGCGCCCGCATACTTGTACGCCGCACCGCGCATCATCGGTTCGGTTTCCCAACCGATACCGGGATGGTTCGGCCATGCCGAGCCCTTCGCTTTCGAAGACACGTTCCGACCCGCGGCTGGCATCGCGCGGTTTTCCAGTGGAACGACGCACGTGCTGTCGATGAAGGCGATGCACGCCGCACTCGGTGTCGTCACCAAGTACCCCGTCGAGGACCTTCGGTCCACCTGCATCCGCCTCGGGGATTTCTTCGTCGAGGGTTACGAGACTTTTCTCTCATCCAGCGGTTTCGGCCTCGGCTCACGCCGCGACGGGTCGCAACGCGGCGGCCACATCGCCCTGCTGCATGCCGATGCCGAGCGAATGTCGAAGGAGCTGATCGCGCGCGGCCTGGTTGTCGACTTCCGGCCACCCAACGTGATCCGTATCGCCTTCAGCCCACTCTTCCTGCGCTTCGCCGACGTCGCGCGACTGATCGGCGAACTCACCCTCCTGAACTAGGGCACCGCTCGCACCACTACTGTGGGCGCATGGCAACGATCCTCGCCCACATAACCGTCAAGCCCGGCAAGGAACGGGAGTTCGAAGACCTCGCTGAACGTCTCGTCAAGGCGACCCACGACAACGAAAAACGCGTCATTCGCTACGAGTACTGGCGTGGCGCCGAACCGAACACCTACTACGGACTGCTCGCCTTCGAGGACTACAACGCCTTTCTCGAACACCAGACGTCCGACCACCACGAGACCGACGCGAAGAAGATGACCGGCATCTTCACCGACTTCAAACTCGAGTGGCTCGACCCGATCACCACGGCGAGTCCCCTGCCCGCAACCAACATGCAGCCCCTCATCGATGCCGCGTCGGACCTGTGGAAGGCGTACCACGAGCGCATGCCCGCGCAGGTTGCCGCCTGGTGGTTGGGGATGCGCAAATAATCGGCACACTTGGGTTGTGACCGTTTCGCAGATCTTCGACCCGAATCGCTGGACTCAGGTTCCCCGATTCGACTTCACCGACATCACCTACCACCGCGCGAAGGAACACGGCACCGTTCGCATCGCGTTCAACCGACCCGAGGTGCGCAACGCCTTCCGTCCGCACACGGTCGACGAATTGTTCACCGCCCTCGACCACGCCCGCCAGACGAGCGACGTCGGATGCGTCATCCTCACCGGCAACGGACCTTCGCCGAAGGACGGCGGATGGGCGTTCTGCAGCGGTGGCGACCAGCGCATTCGTGGTCGCGCGGGCTACGAGTATTCCGACGGTGATTGGCTTGCCGACAGCGACCCGGCGCGCACCGGACGCCTGCACATCCTCGAGGTGCAGCGACTCATTCGCTTCATGCCCAAGATCGTCATCTGCGTCGTTCCGGGTTGGGCGGCGGGTGGTGGTCACAGCCTGCACGTCGTGGCCGACCTCACCATCGCCTCGCGCCAGCATGCGCGCTTCAAGCAGACCGATGCCGATGTCGCCAGCTTCGACGGCGGCTACGGGTCGGCCTACCTCGCGCGGCAAGTGGGCCAAAAATTTGCGCGCGAGATTTTCTTCCTCGGCCGCGAATATTCGGCCGACGATGCGCACCGCATGGGAATGGTGAACGCCGTCGTCGACCACGACGATCTCGAATCCACCGCGCTGTCCTGGGCCGGGGAAGTGAACGCCAAGAGCCCGACCGCGCAACGAATGCTCAAGTTCGCATTCAACCTGATCGACGACGGCCTCGTTGGCCAGCAGGTGTTCGCGGGCGAAGCGACACGCCTGGCGTACATGACCGACGAAGCAGCCGAGGGACGCAACTCTTTCCTCGAGCGGCGCGATCCCGACTGGTCGGCATTCCCCTGGTATTACTGAACGTCCGGCGCGCGTCGGGGGTCGACGACCCCGCGTTCGGCCCGTTCCGCCTGCGCGAACGCCAACTCAACACCCGCCTTCACCGGCGCGGCGAACGCACCGATGCGAAGTTCGTCGCCGAGGGCGACCTCGTTGTCGTGCGCGCCCTCGCGTCGGGTCACATCCCCGAGCTGATTTTGTGCGATGAAGCCTCGTTGCCGTCACTCACCGCGCACGTCGACCGACTCTCCGACACGACGATCGTTGTTGCCGATGAGGCGACACGGCGTTCGGCGACCGGCCTCGCAGTCGCCCTGTCCGTCGTTGGCCTGTTTCCGAAACCCGCAAACGTCGAACTCGACGACTTGCTCGCCAACAACGACCGGGTCGTTGCGCTCGCCCAGGTCGACAACCCCACCAACGTCGGCGCCATCGTGCGCAGCGCCGCGGCTTTCGGCTTCACGGGCCTGATCCTCGATGCAGAGTCGTCCGATCCGTACGCACGGCGCGCGCTGCGGACCGCAATGGGAACCACGTTCGACCTCGACATCGCACGCGTGACGAGTTCCGCCACGATGTTCGCCGCGCTCCGGGAGAGGGACTTCGAGACCTATGCGATGACCCCGTCGCCCGATGCGGTCGCGCTGGACGACGCACGGCCCGGTCCACGCATTGTGTTGATGCTCGGTGCGGAGCGAAGCGGCCTCGCCGATGAATGGATGCAAGCGGCCGCGCTTCGCGTGCGCATTCCGATGGCCACGGGTGTCGATTCACTCAACGTTGCGGCCGCAGCGGCCGTGGCCTGTTACGGCTTGACGAGACGCAACGGCTGATCGTTTCGCAGGTGCTCGGCCGCCTTTGCGAAGTACTCGGTCATCTGCGTGCGGATGTCGTCATCGGCCACGAGTTCGTTCACGGCACTGAGCATGCACACCAACCAGTGGTCGCGCTCGAGTGCGCCGATGACGTAGGGGTTGTGGCGGGCACGCAGCATCGGCTGACCGCGCTCTTCGTTGTACGTCTGCGGCCCACCCCAGTACTGCGCCAGGAAAAGCCCGAGGCGCCGCGATGCGGCAGGAAGGTCGCCGGGTTCGGGATACAGCGGCAGCAACACCGCATCGTCGCGGACCCGTTCGTAGAAACGATCAGCGAGCCGAAGAAAGAACGCCGTGCCACCCAGTGCGTCGTGGACAGTCACGGATTCCTCGGACATGGTCAGGAGAATTCGGGGTCGGCCCAACCGGGGAAGATGTCCGGAAGACCGTCGCTCACCTTGTCGGGGAAGCGCGCGGGACGCTTCTCGAGGAAACTCTCGACACCTTCCTTCGCATCGGCCGTCTTGCCACGGGCCTGGATACCGCGACTGTCGACGCGATGGGCCTCCATCGGATGATCGGCACCGAGCATGCGCCACATCATCTGCCGCGACAGCGCGACCGACACCGGCGCGGTGTTGTCGGCTATCTCGCGGGCGATCGCGATCGCGGCGGGCATCAGATCCTCGGGTTCGTGGACGCTGCGCACCAAACCTCCGGCCAGCGCCTCGTCGGCGGTGAGCAGGCGCCCGGTGTAGACCCACTCGGCGGCCCGCGAGATCCCCACCAACCGCGGCAGGAACCACGACGAACAAGCCTCGGGCACGATGCCGCGCTTGGCAAACACGAAACCGATTCTGGCCTTGGTGCTCGCGAGCCGAATGTCCATCGGCAGTGTCATCGTGACCCCCACACCCACCGCTGCACCGTTGATTGCGGCGATCACCGGCTTCTTGCAGTCGAACACGCGCAACGACACGAGGCCTCCGCCGTCGCGGACGACTCCCCCACGGGGTGCTTCGTCACTGCCCCCCTTGGCGAACGTGTTCCCTCCCGACGACAGGTCGGCACCCGCGCAGAATGCACGACCGCTTCCGGTGACGATGACGGCACGCACGTCGTCGTCCGCGTCGAGTTGATCGAAGGCGGCGCACAGATCGCGAGCCATCTTGTTCGTGAACGAGTTCATCGCGTCGGGACGGTTCAGCGTGATGATCGCGATGCCGTCGCTGATGTCGAGCAGGATGTCGGTGTAGGCCATGGGCGTTTCTACCCCAATCGTCACACGTCGAGGAAACGGCTGGCGGCGATGCCAGAGCCGATGGCTCCCGCGAGGGCGCCGATCGCGAGCAGCAGGATCATCACGCCCGACACGTAACCCGAGGGGACCACCAGCGAACTGACACCCGTGCCCGGCTTGAAGCCCGCCACACCGCCCTGCCACGCGCGGTTCAAACCCCACAGCCCGGCGCACGACAGCACGCCACCTATGAGACCGTGCAAGAGACCCTCGAGCATGAACGGGATACGGATGAACCAGTTGGTCGCCCCCACGAGCTTCATCACCTCGATTTCGCGTCGGCGCGCGAACATCGCGGTGCGGATGGTGTTCCAGATCAGCGTCACCGCGACGACCAACAGGACCAGCGACATGACGATGGTGACGGTGCGTACGAAGCCCGACAGCGTCGAGATGACCTCGAACTCGTCCTCGGCGAGGGTGATGCCCTGCACCTTGGGCAGGATGCGGTACTGATCGGCGAGGCTCCGCAGCAGTGCCGAATCATCGGTGAGTGACACGATCTTGAACTGCGTTGGAATGGTTTCTGGTGTCAGGAGCGACAGCATCGTCGGGTCGCCGGCGAAGAGTTGCTGTGCCTCGGCGTAACTGGCCGGCTTGTCGAGATAGGCGAGCTTGTCGATGTCGACGACGTTGGGTTGCGACTTGATGACACCGTCCACATAAGCGACGTTTTCGGGCGTTGCGTCGGGTGCCATGAACACGATCAACTGAACGTCGCCCTTCCAGCGCACGAGCAGGTTGTCGAAACCGCGCTGCACGAGAAACGTGGTGCCGACGAGAAGCAGGGAGACGGCAGAGGTGAGCACCGCTGCAGCGGTGAGGGTGAGGTTGCGCCGGAAACTGGCCCAGGTCTCGCGAAAGGCGTAGGCGATACGCGCCAGCATTATTCGTACACCCCGCGTTCCTGGTCGCGCACGAGAACGCCACGGTCGAGCTGAACCACCCGCTTGCGCATCAGGTTCACGATGCGGTGGTCGTGGGTGGCCATGACCACCGTGGTGCCGCTGCGGTTGATTGCTTCGAGCAACTGCATGATTCCCTCACCCGTTGCCGGGTCGAGGTTTCCCGTGGGCTCATCGGCAAGCAGGATGAGTGGGCGGTTGACGAAGGCACGGGCGATGGAGACGCGCTGTTGTTCGCCACCCGAGAGCTGGTCGGGAAACCGGTCTTCCTTGCCTGCCAGGCCGACGAGTTCGAGCACGGCGGGAACCTGCTGGTTGATGACGTGCCGTGGCTTACCGATGACCTCGAGGGCAAAGGCGATGTTCTCGAACACCGTCTTGTTCGAAAGCAATTTGTAGTCCTGGAAGACGTTGCCCATGCTGCGCCGCAGGTACGGCACGCGCGAGTCGGGCATTTCGTTGACGTTCTTGCCGGCGATCCACACGTCGCCGCGTTCGGGGCGCTCTTGGCGGCTCATCAGACGCAGGAGCGTCGACTTGCCCGAGCCCGACGGGCCGACGAGGAACATGAAGTCGCCCTTGGCGATGTCGAAGCTCACGTCGCGCACGGCCACCGTTTCGGCGCCGTACACCTTGGTCACGTTGTCGAGACGGATCATGACGCTACGAACCTACCGAGTGGAAATTGGCTACGCACCTGCGTTGTCGGTTGCACGCCGAAAACGGAGGAAACCCACCATGAAATCGTCGATATCACCGTCGAGAACGGTGGAAACATTGCCGTCCTCGACTTCCGTGCGGAGATCCTTCACCATCTGGTAGGGCTGCATCACGTACGAACGAATCTGGCTCCCCCAGCCCACTTGCGCGGGTTTGCCTGCGATGCGATCACGCTCGGCGGCGTGTTCTTCCTCGATGCGCGCGGCGATCATCGCCTTTAGTCGGTTCATCGCCTTCTCGCGGTTCTGCAACTGACTGCGCTCTTCCTGCGACGATGCGACGAGACCCGTCGGTTCGTGGATGAGGCGCACCGCCGAGGAGGTCTTGTTGACGTGCTGGCCACCTGCACCCGATGCCCGGAAAACCTCCATGCGGATCTCCGACTCGTTCACCTCGACATTCGGTGCGTCCATGACGGGCCACACCTGCACCGAGGCAAAGCTCGTTTGGCGGCGTCCCTGGTTGTCAAACGGACTGATGCGCACGAGGCGGTGCGTACCGCGTTCCGAAGTCATGAGGCCGTACGCATAGCGGCCGTGGATCGTGAATTCGGCAGAGAGAATGCCGGCCTCGGTGCCCTCGGAAACATCGTCCACCTCGACGCTGAAACCTCGCCGCTCCGCCCAGCGCGAGTACATCCGCAGGAGGATTTGCGACCAGTCCTGCGCATCGACTCCGCCGTCCTTGGCGTTGATCTGCACGATGCAGTCGGCCTCGTCGTGTTCGCCGGTGAAGAGGCTGCGCATTTCGAGTGTGTCGAGTTGGCGCGAGGCCTCGGTGATGCCGCCGTCGATCTCGGACTCCTGTGATGCGTCATCGACCTCGCGCGCCAGATCGTGGAGGACCTCGATGTCGTCGATCGACGCGGCGAGACCGTCGAATTCTTCGATGTCATCCTTCACGCTCGCGTACTCGGTGTTGACGCGCTTGGCGAGATCCTGATCGTCCCACAGATCGGGGCGGGCCACCTCCAATTCCAGTTCGGCGAGCCGTGACCGACCCGCCTCTACCTTCAAGTAGGTGCGCGCATCGTCGAGGCGCTCCCGAAGGCGGCGGATGGCGTCGGTGAAGTCACGCATGGGAAGAGGGTGGTGTCGTCAGGCTGCGCCGCGGCCGTGACACATCTTGAACTTCTTGCCCGACCCGCACGGACAGGGCGAGTTGCGCGGGGTTTTGTCGAACTCGCTCTTGACGAAGGGCGTGTTCGACGGCGCGGAGGTCGGCGCGGCGACATCCTCGGGCAACCCGCCGTCCACCGGGGCGGCTGCGGCCGCGGCCCGGAAGCCGTCGGTGTCGACGTTGTCGAAGGAGGTCTGCTGAACGTTCTGGACCTCTGCGGCGTCATCGGTGACGACCTGCACGTGCATCACGTAACGCACGAAGTCCTGGGCGATGCCCTTCATCAGCGCACCGAACATGTCGTAACCCTCGCGTTGCCATTCGGTGAGCGGATCCTTCTGGCCCATCGCACGCAGGTTGATCCCCTCTTGCAGATAGTCCATCTCCTCGAGATGCTCACGCCAGCGCTGGTCGATGATCCGCAACATCACCTGGCGTTCGATTTCGCGCATGACCGATTCACCGAGTTCGACCTCGCGCCCCTTGTAGAAGGTGGCTGCGTCGACCATCACGATGTCGTACATGCCGTCGGTGCCGTCGGCGTCCTCTAGTTTCGCGATCGTCACCGAGGCAGGCCAGTAGGTCGACAGTTCGCGCACCAGACCATCGAGGTCCCACTCGTCGTCGGCCTCGGTGACGCAGTAGGTCTCGATGAGGGCGTTGACGGCTTCGGACAGGTACTCCATCGCGGCGGCACGCAGGTCGAGTCCGTCGAGAATCTGGTCGCGGCGCTGATAGATGACCTTGCGCTGCTCGTTCATCACTTCGTCGTACTTGAGGACGTTCTTGCGGATTTCGCCGTTGCGCTGTTCGACGGTGGTCTGGGCGCGCTCGATGGCCTTCGTGACCATCTTTGCCTCGATCGCCTCGTCGTCGGGAAGGGCCCGACCCATCACCCAACTGAGGGCGCCCGTGGCGAAGAGTCGCATGAGTTCGTCGTCGAGCGACAGATAGAACCGCGACTCGCCAGGGTCGCCCTGACGGCCCGAACGGCCGCGTAGCTGGTTGTCGATACGGCGGCTTTCGTGGCGCTCGGTGCCAAGAACATAGAGACCACCGAGCTTGCGCACCTCGTCGCCCTCTCGGCCGCACGACGACTTGAACTCACCGAGGAGCTCGGTGTACCGCGCCTGGGCACGCTCGCGTTGCAGGCGATAGTCCTCGGGCATCTGGTCGAGGGGCACCGGGAGAGCGAACTCGTCGGCGAGGGTCTCGGCCGAGAAACCCTCGGCCATGACGGAATGGCGGGCGAGACCCTCGGGGTTGCCCCCGAGGAGAATGTCGACGCCGCGACCCGCCATGTTGGTGGCGACCGTGACGGCGTGGAGGCGGCCCGCCTGCGTGACGATCTGGGCCTCACGCGCGTGCTGCTTGGCATTCAATACCTCGTGGGGTATACCGCGCTTGTTCAACTGGCGCGAGAGATACTCACTTTTTTCCACGCTGACGGTGCCGACGAGAACGGGCTGACCGATGCTGTATTTTTCGACGATTTCATCGACGACGGCGTTGAACTTGGCGACTTCGCCCTTGAAGATGAGGTCGGCCTGGTCGACGCGGACCACCGACTTGTTCGTGGGAATCGAGACCACCTGCAGGCCGTAGGTGTTCACCAGTTCGGCGGCCTCGGTTTGGGCGGTACCCGTCATGCCGGCCAACTTGTCGTACATGCGGAAGTAGTTCTGCAGGGTGATCGTGGCGAGAGTCTGGTTCTCTTCCTTGATCTTCACGCCTTCCTTGGCTTCGACGGCCTGGTGAATGCCCTCGCTCCAGCGGCGACCCTCAAGAATGCGGCCGGTGAACTCGTCGACGATCTTCACCTCGCCCGACTGGACGATGTAGTCCTTGTCGCGCTTGTAGAGCTCTTTGGCCTTGAGGGCCACCTGCAATTGGTGCACCAGGTTCTGCTGCACGCCGTCGTACAGATTCGTGATACCGAGCTGCTGCTCGACCTTTTCGATACCGGCCTCGAGGGGAACGACCGTGCGCTTGGCTTCGTCGACCTCGTAGTCGTCATCACGAATGAGGGAACGTGCGATTGATGCGAACCGGTAGTACAGCTTTGCCGCATCGGCGAGACGACCCGAGATGATGAGCGGTGTACGCGCCTCGTCGATGAGGATCGAGTCGACTTCGTCGACGATGGCGAAGTTGTGGCCCCGCTGTACCTTCTCGTGGAGCGTCCCGGCCATGTTGTCGCGCAGGTAGTCGAAACCAAACTCGTTGTTCGTGCCGTACGTGATGTCGCAGAAATAATCCTCGCGCTTCTGCGCGGGACGCTCGCGGTGGCCCGGGATGACGAGACCGACATCAAGACCCAACCAGCGGTGCACGCGACCCATCCACTCGGAGTCGCGGCGTGCGAGGTAGTCGTTCACCGTCACGAGGTGGACGCCCTTGCCCGACAGACCGTTGAGGTAGGCCGGCAGGGTCGAGACGAGGGTCTTTCCCTCGCCCGTCTTCATTTCGGCGACCCATCCGAAGTGAAGTGCTGCACCACCCATCAACTGGACGTCGTAGTGGCGCTGGCCGAGTATGCGGCGCGCGGCCTCGCGCGTGACGGCGAAGGCTTCGATCAGCAGGTCGTCGAGTGACTCACCGCGCTCGAGACGCAAGCGGAACTCGTCGGTCTTGCCGCGCAGCGCACCGTCGGAGAGGGCCGTCATGGCCGATTCGAGGGCGTTGACGTCGGGCACCAGGCCCTCGAGAGCCTTGACTTTCTTGCCTTCTCCCGCTCTGAGGACTCGATCCAAGATGCCCATGACAGTCGCTGATGCTATCTGGCGGGGGTCCCCGCGACCGCCCAGCAAAACACCGTTTCGGCACCCCCGGCACTCAGTGCGCGACGCGCAGAGTGCAGAGTCGCACCCGTCGTGGACACGTCATCGACAACCAGGATTCGCCTGCCGTGGGCGCTGCTTTTCGCCACGAACGCGGGGCCCTCCAGTCGCTCGCGTCGTGATCTGCCGGTCTGCGCAATCGATCCGTGTCTTTGCAAGAGTCGTTGCGCCGGCAGGTTGAATCGGCGAGCGAGTTCACGCGCAATCAGTTCTGCCTGGTCGTAACCGCGTCGACGTTTGTGTAGCGACGATGTCGGTGCCCACGTCACCACGTCGATGCCGATTCTTCGCACCTCACGATCGCGATCGACTGCCTCGGCCAAGAGGATGGCGAGCGGGAGAGCCATGCGGCGGGCATTGTGGTACTTCAGCGCAACGATCATCTCGCGAACATCGCCGTCGAAGGCGGTCGCGGTGGCAATGTGGTTCGTTTGCACGACCACGTGTGTGCACGAAGCCGCCTCGCCACGACACTCCACCGCGGCTACATTGAGAACATGCACGAAGGCGGCTCTCCCCGGCCGCTGCGGGAACGGCTCCTCGAACGGCTCACGCGTTGCGCCGCCGGACTGTTCTGTTTCGGCGCCGGCATCGCCTGCTTCGTGCATTCGGATCTCGGTGTCCCGCCCTGGGACGTGTTCCACACGGGCATCTCGAAACTCACGGGCCTGCAACTCGGCAACGTGATCATTGTCGTCGGCGTCGCACTGCTCGTCTTGTGGATCCCCCTGCGGGTCAGACCGGGTATCGGCACCATCCTCAACGCGGTCGAGATCGGCCTCGTCGAGAATCTGATGGAAGACGTCCTGCCGGACTCGCGCGCGATCGCCGCGCGCCTCGCCTACCTCGCCGCGGGCATGTTGTTCATCGCATTCGGCTCGGGTCTCTACATTGGGGCCGAACTCGGCTCGGGGCCCCGCGACGGTCTGATGATCGGGGTGAACAAGCGGTTCGGCATCAGCATCCGTTTTGCCCGCACGATCGTGGAAATCTTGGTCATGGTGACGGGTGTCTTCCTCGGCGGACGCATCGGCCTCGGGACGTTCGTCTTTGCCTTCGGCATCGGACCCATGGTGCAGCGGGCAATGCTCGCCCTGCGCATGTCCCCGTCGCTCACGAACGAAGCGACGGGGAGAGCACCAGAAACCTGACTCCTAGTAGCGGTAGTGCTCGGGTTTGAACGGGCCCTTGGGGTCCAGACCCAAATAGTCGGCCTGCTCGTCGGTGAGGCTCGTCAACTTCACACCCAGTGCAGCCAGGTGCGCCGAGGCGACCTTTTCGTCGAGGTGCTTGGGCAGAACGTAGACGCCCGTCGGATACTTGCTGGTGTTGTTGAACAGTTCGATCTGCGCGATCACCTGGTTCGAGAACGAGCAGCTCATGACAAAGCTGGGGTGGCCGGTGGCGCAGCCCAGGTTCACCAACCGACCCTCGGCGAGGACGATCACGGAGTGACCGTCCTGAAACGTCCACAGGTCGGTGCCCGGCTTTAGTTCGTCACGTGTCGCACCGCTGCGGGCGAGGCCGAGCATGTCGATTTCGTTGTCGAAGTGGCCGATGTTGCAGACGATGGCATTGTGCTTCATCTTCGACATGTGCTCGGCCGTGATGATCGCTTCGTTGCCCGTCGCTGTGACGAAGATGTCGGCGGTGCCGACCGTCGCCTCGAGCGTGTCCACCTGGTATCCCTCCATCGCCGCCTGGAGGGCGTTGATGGGGTCGATTTCCGTGACGATGACTCGTGCACCCTGGCCGCGAAGACTCTGCGCACAGCCCTTTCCGACATCGCCGTAACCGCAGACGACGGCGAGCTTGCCCGCGATCATCACGTCGGTGGCACGGTTGATCGCGTCGATCAACGAGTGACGACACCCGTAGAGGTTGTCAAACTTCGACTTCGTGACGCTGTCGTTCACGTTGATCGCGGGGAACAACAACTCGTTGCGCTCGGCCATCTTGTAGAGCCGCTTCACACCCGTCGTCGTCTCCTCGGTGACGCCCTTGATGCCGGCGGCCATACGCGTCCACTTTTGCGGGTCGGTCTTGAGCGTGCGCTGCAGCAGACCGAGAACGATCGCAAGTTCGGGGTTGCCCGCACTGCCCGGGTCGGGCACCGCCCCCGCACGTTCGTACTCGACACCCTTGTGCACGAGAAGAGTGGCGTCGCCACCGTCATCGAGGATCATGTTCGGGCCGTCGCCACCGGGCCAAGTCATCATCTGCTCGGTGCACCACCAGTACTCCTCGAGCGTCTCGCCTTTCCAGGCGAAGACCGGTACACCTTGCGGGTCGTCAATACTGCCGTTGGGTCCGACGACGACAGCGGCCGCTGCCTGATCTTGTGTTGAGAAGATGTTGCAACTGGCCCAGCGCACCTGGGCACCCAGCTCGGTGAGGGTCTCGATGAGCACTGCGGTCTGGATCGTCATGTGCAGGGAACCCGAGATGCGACAACCCGTGAGGGGCTTTGACCGACCGAACTCCTTGCGCAGTGAGCGCAGGCCCGGCATTTCGTGTTCGGCCAGGTGGATCTCCTTGCGACCGAACGGGGCAAGGCTGAGGTCGGCGACGCGATAGTCGGTCTTGGAGGACAAAGTGGACATGAGCGAACCTTTCCAAGGCGAAGGATCCGGGCTGGGGCCCACTGGCTCCGGTCTGTCAGCCCGACGGGGATGTACGCACGACAACGTGCGTGGGCGAATCTACTCCGTGCGGAACGTGGGTGCGACGTTCTCCGTCGAAATGCGCGCCATGATGCGCCGGTGTTCGGCGTCGCTGACCGTCGTGGCCTCGTCGATGAGCATCACGGGAATGCCGTCGCGCACGTCGTACGAACGACAAAGACGCGGGTTGTAGAGGCGGTCCTCATCGGCGATGAACCACAAGGGGCCCTTGTCCTGGGGGCAGGCGAGGATCGCGAGCAGGCGCGGGTCGGGGGCGCGGGTCATGGACGTGACGCTAGCCGCGGATCTCAGCTCGAAGTGATGAGTGCCAGCAGTTCAGCCACGTGGTCGTCGCACTCGGCACGTGTCGGCGCCTCGAGGTTGAGGCGGAGCAAGGGCTCCGTGTTCGACATGCGCAGGTTGAACCACCATGCTCCGCAGTCGACGGTGAGGCCATCCAGCCTGTCCTGGGGTCGGCCGGGGTAAGCCCCGGCAACACGTTCGATCACCGCAGCAGGGTCGTCGACCTGCGTGTTGATTTCACCGCTCGCTGCGTAGCGGTCAAAGGGCGCGCGCACGACGGACAGTGGCTCGCCGCCGCGTGAGAGTTCCGCAAGGACGAACATTGCGGCGATGAGGCCACTGTCGGCGCGGTAGTTGTCGCGGAAGTAATAGTGGGCGCTGTGTTCGCCGCCGAACGCAGCACCCGTCTCGGCCATCAATTGCTTGATGAAACTGTGGCCGACCCTCGAGCGGACCGCCCTGCCACCGCTCTCGGCGATGACCTCGCCGACGGTGCGCGAGCAGATGAGGTTGTGGATGATCGTCGCACCGGGGTTGGACCGCAGCACTGCGGCGGCGAGCAGCGCGGTGGTCGTGCTGCCCGACATGCCCGTGCCGGTTTCGTCGACCACGAACACGCGGTCGGCATCGCCGTCGAAGGCGAGCCCGATGTCGAAGGCACCCGCCACGACACGCACCTGGAGATCTCTTTGGTTGGCGGGCTGGATCGGGTCGGCCGGGTGGTTCGGGAACGTCCCATCGAGTTCGGGGTACATCACTTCGAGTGTCATCTGCGCAAGACGTTCGAAGACCGCGGGCACGACGAGACCGCCCATTCCGTTGGCCGTGTCGGCAACCACCTTGAGTGGCCGCAGGGCGTCCCTGTCGACGAAACCCACAACGTGGTCTGCAAAGGCATCCAGCATGTTGCGCTGCGACAACGAACCACCTGCGGCACTCGACGCCGAGGGTGACGCAAGTTCACGCGCGGCGGACGCACGCACCACGTCGAGGCCGGTGTCGGCACCCACCGGCCGCGCACCCGGGAGGCAGAACTTGATGCCGTTGTATTGCGCGGGATTGTGGGAAGCGGTGAACATCGCGCCCGGTGCGTTCAGCGACCCCGCAGCGAAATACAGCATGTCGGTGCTTGCGAGGCCGAGGTCCAATACGTTCGCACCGCGTGACATTGCACCCTCGGCGAAAGCGGCCGCGAGTTCGACGCCCGATGGCCGCATGTCACGCGCAACGAGAACCGTCGGGCCACCCACGAATTCGGCGAATGCAACACCGACCGCACGCGCAATATCGGCGTTGAGTTGTTCGGGAACGGTCCCCCGAACGTCATAGGCCTTGAAGATCGCGTCGAGTGATCGCGCGTTGTCAGCAGAAGCCATCGCCGTCACGGGCCATGAGCACCGCGCCTCCACCAATAGACAACGACGACGATGCCGATGAGCGTCAACAGATACGCCACCCTGTCGATCATCGACGACGAATAGTGGAGACGAACTTCGTTGTCGGTGGGAATGACGACCATCATGTTCGGTGCCGCGCGATAGGGCCCTTCGGCTCCGTCGACCTTCCAGTTCGGGAAGAAGCTCACGCGAACGAGAACCGGCACACCGACCTTGTCGACCTGGAACGAAACCGAGTCCTGGCTGCTTTTGAAATCGGAGACCTGCACCGCCGGAAGGTCGACGATCTCGATCTCCTGCACGGGTGTGACGATGTCGACGCTGCGTGACGAGCCACCCGGTTCACCGATCCTGCGATCGAGGTCGACTTCGACGTCGATGCGCTGCCAGGAATCAGGGCCGTCGTCGACGGGCGTCGCCGCCCATTCTTCGCCGTGTTGGAACCAACTCGAACCCAATTCCAACCATCGCTCGCGCTGGTCACCCTCACGTTCGTTGACGATCACCGGTTGTCTCGTCATTGGAACGACCCAGTCACTGGCTTCGACTTCGTAGACGATCCAAGGGCCCGAACGCGCAACCTCGACAAGCCCGGGCTGTGACGCGGCGGATTTCACCGCCTCCGGGGAGTACGCCATGTAGTACTGCACACCGAGTTCCTGCAGGTACCGCACACCCTTGCCCGCGTCGTTGTTGTCGTAGCGAAGTTCACGGACGGGGTTGCTGCTCTGTTTCGACAACGCGGCGGCGGAAATGAAGTGGTATGGCGTGGTGCCGGCGGCTTCGAAGAAGAGGCCTTCCTGTGATCCGATGCAACCGTCGGTCCAGAACGGCAAAAGCATCAGTGCCATCGTGGTGCCGTACTTGTTCAGGTCACCGCTGTTCTCCCACAGCGCGCGACCGCATCCATGGTTGGGGTCCTCCCCCAGTCGCTTCATCGTCTGGACGATGCCGTGGTATTCGCCGTACGCGCCCTTGCCCTCGTAGCCCTCGAAGTTCCAGCGGGCCCATCCGTCGACGAACGATTTGTTGTCGGACTTGGTGCGGAACGGCCCCCAGGCGTACTGCGACGTTCCGTCGGCGTCGGCAAGGACCGACCCACCGGGCAGTTGTTGGAAGCGGAACCCGACGATGCACAACACACCGACGGCGATCCCCCAGGCTGCCCCATTGCGCAGGGCGTGGTGCGCGGTGACGAACCGGGGACTTTCGGTCGCCGCGCCGCGTTCGGTCGAAATCAACCTCAGAGCGGCTGTCGCGATCGACCACAGACCGATCATGACGAGCAAGTAACGACAAAAATAGAGGAACGGCAAAAGGCGTGGGTTCCACAGCAGTCCGATGACGGGAAGACTGTCGCGTGCGATGTAGACGCCGATGAAGAGCAGGATCATCATCACGCCCAGCCACACCCCGATCACACGACGATGCAACAACGAGGCGGCGAAACCGACGAGTGAAAGGGTCATGATGACGATGTCCCAGAAAGGTGTCAAGGGAAAGTACATGTCCCAGAACGAGTCGGCGGCACCGCTCGGCCGTGGTTCGTACTTCATGTCGGTCATGTACTTGTGGGCGGTGAGGAACGGGAGCACCCAGAATGCGGCGAGCAACGCCGCCGCACCGATGGTTGTTGCGCCGAACAACAACCGGCGTCGGCCGTTGTGCAACAACACCATCACCGCCGCACCACCGAAAACGAAGATCAACACAATGCCGTGGCTGAGGGCGGAAAGCGCGATCAACACCGCCGCCGTCGTGCGGTACCTGCCCGAATCAAGTCCGCGGGCGAGAAAGCCGAGGCCGAGCACCCCGAATGCGAGTGACATGGAGAATGAGAACTCGCCTGCCATCGTGCTGGCGATGTTGCCGCCGTAGATGGTGAAGCTTTCGTCGTAGAGAAACACCGTCGCGGCGACGGCGAAAAGTTCCGGCAGCGGGTACATGAAGCGCGCCAGACGACCAAAAGCCCACGCACAGAGGGGCAGGACGACGATGCCCGCGGCCACCACGATCTTGAACGCGATGCCGTAGGGCAGGACGACGTCGAGCAACACGATGAAAAGTGCCGGCACGACCATGTAGAAGCGGTAGGCCGGTAAACCCGAATACCAGTCCATCGTCCACCCGGTGAGGCGGAAGTTCGACAGAAGGTTGTCACGCAGGAATGCGGGACCCCACACGTGGGCACCCATGTCGCCGCCGGTCGGGGTGTTGTTCTTCAAGACGAGACCGGGATGCAACGTCACGAGGAGGAACAGCATCGCCCCGCCGACTATGACGATCGACGAGAACAACTGCAATGAGGGGAACGTGCGGGCGGGCCGCGTCGTCGCGTCGGCGGTCTCGTCGACCCGGTCGGCAGGTGTGGTTTCGTCGGTTCCGAGCGGCGAAGCGACGTCCACGTCCATGGGCAATCAGTCTGTCAGGCCAACGGTCAACTTCCCGCCACCAAGATCAGCCCCGTCGCGTTGAAAGCCATGTGGGCAACGATCGCTGTCCCCAGTCGACCCGTGCCGTGGAAGCAGAGACCGAGCACGACCGCGAACGCAAAGAGGCCGGGATATTCGACGGGCGTGAAATGGATCAGGGTGAACCACACCGCCGCCCCGAGAAGCGCGAGGCCATCACCAAAACGGCCGCGCAACGAGCCATGGATGAATCCGCGGTAGACGAGTTCCTCGACTATCGGCGCACCCACCACGACGACGAGAACCAACACCACGATCCACGCACCCTCGGCGCGGTCATACAGACCGCGTGCACGGTCCTCCACCTCCTCGGCGTTGAACGTGGACGGGAACAATCCACGCAGCGGCCAATAGACGAGGTTGACGAGCAACAACTGCGAGGCGACACCGATCGGAACGCCCGCCAGGTCGATCGCCTTGAATCCGAACGAATAGTCACGCATGAAGTTGCCCGACCCCATCCGTCGGGACAGCATCGCCAGTACCCCGAGCAAAGGTGACCAGAGTGCCAGAGCCACGAGGCCGATGACCCAGGTCGGCTCTTTCCCCGATACAGCCCCGGATGCACGCAAGATGACGGCGGCAAAAATATTGGCGACGACAAAGGCGCCGACCCACCCGAGGAAAAGGACGGGGACGGGAAAGTGTGCGCCGTCGCCCGCAGCGGCGGATGGTGAATTTCTCGTGCGGTTCACGGGGTCCGACGCAGGTGGCCGGATCAGCCCGCGAGGCGTCCGCCGAAGAGACCGTCGGTCGCCTCGGTGAAGACGAGTTGCAGCGTCTGGTGACGGCGGTCTTCGAGGCGCCAGCCAGAGGGCACCGAGAGGCGCTCACCGTGGCGTTCACACAAGTCGTAGGCGTGCGGGTCACGCTCGCGCGCGAGGTTGTCGAGCCAGGCGACCGAGCGGCTGTACTGGTACGTGAGGGTCATCGCTGCCGACGACGTGCAACCGGTGCGCGAACAGTGACGGGACATGTGAAAACCGTAATAGAGCACGATTCACGTTTAGTGGATTGCACCCTTAGCATGAGACCATGAGCCCCCTTCCTCCTCCTCCGCCGCCGCCGCCCGCGAACGGGTCGAACCCATCGGGCCACAAACATCCGGGTAAGTCGACCTGGGGTCGACTCGGCGCAAAGAAGTCCGCCGACAAGGGCAACCTTCCAAAGGACGGGCAAAAGCCCCAGGGTCGCGGACCCCTGCCGCGCTGGGCTGTGTGGATCATCGCGGCCTTCGCGGTGTTGTTGCTCATCGGGCCGCGTCTTTGGCCCACGACGACCGGCGACAAACTCACCTACACCGAGTTCCTCACCCTCGTGCGCGAGGGCAAGGTCGAAAAGGTGTCGATCAACAACGCCACGAACCAGATCAGCGGTGAGCTCACTTCGGGGCGCAACTTTTCCACCACCGGTGCACCACTCCTGAGCGACGCCGACGAGGAACTGCTCAAAGCACGGGGAGTCGACTACAACTACCGCACCCCGCAGCCGAACTGGTTCACGAGCCTCGTCCCCGTTCTCCTGCCGTTCCTATTGATCGTCGGCTTCTTCGTGTGGATGCAGCGTCGTGCGATGGGTCAGGCCGGCAACATCATGTCGATCGGCCGCAGTCGCGCGAAGAACTACGACGCAAGCAAACCCTCGACGACGTTCGCCGATGTCGCCGGCTACGACGGCGTCAAGATGGAGATCAAGGAAGTCGTCGACTTCTTGCGTATGCCCGAGCAGTTCAAGGAAATCGGGGCGCGCGTACCCAAGGGCATCCTTCTCGTCGGCCCGCCCGGAACCGGCAAGACCCTTTTTGCGCGCGCCGTCGCCGGTGAAGCAGGCGTCGGCTTCCTGTCGGTCACCGGCTCCGACTTCATGGAGATGTTCGTCGGTGTCGGAGCGAGTCGCGTGCGCGATCTCTTCCAGCAGGCCCGCAAAATGGGACGCGCCATCATTTTCATCGACGAGATCGACTCCATCGGCCGCAAGCGGGGGGCGGGTCTCGGCGGGGGCCACGACGAACGGGAGCAGACGCTGAATCAGATGCTCGCCGAGATGGATGGCTTCGAGACGAGCGAAGGCATCGTCATCATGGCCGCGACAAACCGACCCGACATCCTCGACCCGGCGCTGCTGCGCCCGGGACGTTTCGACCGCCAGATCATCGTGCCGCTTCCCGAGTTCGAGGAACGACTCGCGATCCTCAAGGTTCATTCACGCGACAAGCGCATGGGCACTGACGTCGACCTCGACACGATGGCCCGTGCCACCCCCGGCATGAGCGGTGCCGACCTTGCGAACCTCGTCAACGAATCCGCCCTCTTCGCAGTGCGACGTGGGTCGAAGCAGATCGAGCGCATCGACTTCGAAAACGCGCGCGACCGTGTCGTTCTTGGCGCGAGTCGCGAAAGCCTCGTGCTGTCGGTCGAGGAGAAGCGGGCGACTGCGTACCACGAGGCCGGTCATGCAATCCTCGCAACCGTTCTCACCCACAGCGACCCCCTGCACAAGGTCACCATCCTCCCGCGCGGCATGGCGCTCGGTGTCACCTGGACCCTGCCCGAGGAGCGTCACACGTACTCGAAGGATTACTTCGAGGACGTCATATGCAAGGCGATGGGTGGCCGGGTGGCCGAGATGATCGTTTTCGGCCATCTCAACAGCGGCGCCGCCAACGACCTCGAACAGGCAACGTCGATCGCCCGCCGCATGGTGCGGGAATGGGGTATGAGCCAAGCAGTCGGGCCGATGGCCTGGACCACGCAGCAACAGGTTTTCCTCGGCGAGGACCTGATGACCAATGGTCGTGAATACAGCGACGACACCGCAAAGTTGATCGATGGTGAAATTGCCCGCATCCTGCGCGAGCAGGAAAACCGCGCGCGTGACGTTCTCGAAAAGCACCGACGGGGTCTCGACTTGGTGGCGGGCAAGTTGCTCGAGGAGGAAACCATCGACGGGCAAGCCGTCGGTCGCCTCGTCCAACAGGGACTCTCGGGCGCCCCCGCCGGCACGGTCGCGCCGACCGACACGCATCTCTAGTCGGCTTCGTCGCCGTTCTCAGTCCTCGTGGCTGTGACACTGCGTATCGGAGCCTGAGCCCGGATCACGGCATCCCGCCACGGCCGCCCACAGGTCCGTGGCCGTCACGGGTCCCATGAAGTGCGCCCGTACGACACCGTCTCGGTCGGCGATCAATACGACCGGGACCGCGTCGATGTCGTAGCGCTGGTGGATCTCACGTGCGGCCGGGTACGCGACGTCGTCAACGGCGACATCGCGAGACGCCAACGCCTGAGCCTTTCGCACCACGTCGGCACACGTGTGACACGTCGCCGAGGAGAAAACGGCCACCAACCACGGGGCTTGCGGCCCGACGAAGTCGTTGCGATCGACTTGCGACGGAACCCGCAGGCGTGGCTGGGTCGGTGCCTGCGGACGCCGACGACGACCGATGAGCGCCGCAGTGCTCGCGCATACCACGACAGCAACGACGACGAGCAGATTCGTCACGGAAACGGCTCGCTTTGGCTCGATCCGCCGAGCACCGGCAATGCCGGAACGATGTCTTTGCCCCCGACGCCCGTCAAGCGTGGCACCATGCGCACGACGAGCACGGGCTGCGTCGCGGTGACCTCGTACTGGAGGAGATCGAGACCGCGGGGAACCGACACGTGCACGGGTCGACCGGCGGGCAATGCAATCGATTCGAGTCCCGCCGCGGGCAGACGTCCGGCGGGGCCGATACTCGCCACGGACGCCGTGGCGTCGACGCCCGTGATGTTGAACACGAGCAGGGCGCGTTCGCGCCCGCCATCGGCACCAATCGCCGAGCGCCACTTCGTTGCGGCCATTGCCGACGGCAGCGCAAGGTCGACCGATGTTGCTGCGTTTTCCTCGAGTTGGCGCGTCACCACGTGTTCGACGACGACCGGATCGCCCTCGAGCACCGACAGCGACACGACGAAATCGGATTCGGGCAGGCCCGCCACGTTCGCCATCGACACACTCACCACCCGGTGCGCCGGAACGACGAGCGACAGGGGCTGGGCCGTCACGGCCTCGGAACCCGAGAACAGCACCGACACGAGGGCATCTTTCTCGCCCGGGTTGAAGATGTCGATCTGTTCGGCGGGTTCACCCGCGTAGTTGCCGGTCACGACCCACCAGTCAGTGTGGGCCCCGGGTGCGCCGAGCTTGAGCGTGTAGCCCAAACGACCGGTGCCGAGATAGTGCTGCGCGCGTGCGGCGATGAAAGCGCCACTCTGTGCGCGGATCTCGACACCGACCAATTCCTCGCCGCGCGCACCCTGCTCGGCGATCTTGATGACGCTCAGCGATTGGGGCGGCAACACGAAGCCCTGCAGCGGTGACGGCGCCCGTTCGCCGTCCTTCGTGACGAACCGCACGTTGATCACCGTCGCATCGACGAGTGGATTCGTGAGCACGAGGTCTTCTTCGCTGTCACTTGCCGTGAAGCCATCGGCGAAGTACCACGCAGCCGAGGGTGCGTTTGCACACGGCTGGTATGACTCTCCGGCCGGGAAATCGGCACGCTGTTCGACGACTGCGCCACCGGCGCCGTTCACACCCGTGAGTTCTATGAGGGCGCTTGCGTAGCGTCCGTCGACGCCCCTGTCGAGATCGACGACCACCTTGTCGCGTGGTGGGACGGTGATCGTGTTCGTTTGCGGCGTGGATCCGTCGACGTAGCGGGTGACGATGCCGGTCAACTCGTCGTCGGTGGGATTCGCCACGATTGCCCGACCTCCGTGGTCGGAGCCGTCGTAGCCCTTGCCGCCCAGGGGCACACCCGGGCAGTACCACGCGGTCGACGTGACGGCGAGGTCGCTCACAGTCGGCGGCAGGGCGGCCGGCGCGTCGAGCACACCAGGCGCATCAGGTGCAACCTGCGGAGCATCCAGACGTCCGGCACGGTCGACGGCAGCGACGCCAATTGCCGCCGATGCGACGAGCGCGAGTCCCGGGACACGACGCACACGGCTCATCGCGGCCCCGTTTCGAAGGTGATACGCGTCTCGTCGTTTCGCTCGACACGCACCGGCGACAAACGACGTCGCCGCAGGCGCAACCCGAGTGCGACGAAGAGCGCGAAACACCACATGGCGAACTGTCCGACAACGAAGGCCACCTGCAAGAAGGGACGGTCGTAGCGCAACGTCGCACGCGAAGCCGGCATCACGGTATCGGGCACGTCGAAGGCCGTGGTCGCGCCGAAGGCCGGCCGCGACGCCAACCTGCGGCCGTCGACCGAAAGCGTCCAGCGCGGGGACGGGGGAACCGCGATGTTCACGACCCCGGGTGAAACCTCGAGACGCTGCGTGGCTCGACCGGGAACGAAACCAACCTTTGCCGGCGTCGCACCGCGGAGGTCGGCGAGAACGAGTTCGTCCATTCCGGCCGTCGTGCTCGCTTCGCGACCCGCTGTGCTGAGCTGGGCGACGGTGGGCACCCACGCGGTGTTCTCGTAGATCAGGAGGTCGTCCGATTCGTACTGACGTCGCAGGTCGAGCTGCACCCGCAACGCGTCGACGAGCCCGTCGGGAACGGCCATCGGCTCGCTGCGCGTGCTGCGAGCGCCGTCGATGCGCGGAATGACGAGGTAACGAACCCCGAGCGGGGCGATGAGGCGGCCAATGCGGGGCGTATCCCCCGACATGAGATGCGACAGCGCGTTTTCCAGGGTGCGCACCGTCGAGGTCGTACCGGGCGACCACTGTGTGAAGAGCGTGGCAATGCCGTCGTCGGTGACCGCATAACCGAGTTGCAGACTGCTGCCCGTGTCGAGTGTCCGCGGCGCGGCCGGCAACAAGTCGGGATGCCCGAGGTACAACACGCGGTAGTCACCCTCATCGGGGTTTTTCGCGAGCTGCAACAACAGGGTGTCGAGGGAGGAACGCGGCTGGTTCCAGCGGCCGTCGGCTGCATTCACGGCAAGCGGAATGACCGGGACCAGGACTGAGAGCGTGGCCAGCAAGGCGAGCGGTTGACGCCAGCCGAATCGCGCACCACGGACGTCGTTTTCGACCGCATCGAGCAGCGCAATGACCCCGAGAGCAAGACCGCCGGCCGCGAACGACGACAGGACTGCGGACTCGGGCAACGAAAAGCCAAAGGCGCGGGAGTCGGACGCGACCGCCAGTGACGCGAATACTGCCGTGAGTACGGCACCGCGAACGGCCCACACGAACCGCGTCTCGCGTGCAACCACGACCGCCACGGCACCCACGCCGTAGAGAACGAGGATCGCCGGCGCAAACGCCGCCCGGCCCGCGTCGAAACTGAGGATCCGCAGGATTCCCTCCCCGCGGCCGACGCCGGGGTCGGCTCCAACGACCAGCGACCACCAATCGGATCCGACGTAGTGGCCGATCCACGGGAAGTTCAGCAGCAAAGCCACGACGACACTCGCGGCAACGACGCCGGGCAGGCCGCGCAGCGAACGCACACCGGTGCACATCGCCGTGGCGAGCAAATAGGCGATCGCGGCGACGATCACCACCGCAACGAACGACGGCTCGAAAGCGGCAACTGCGCCAATGACGAGGCCGAGTCGCAGCGCACGACGCATCACGTCGGACGCCGTGGCAGTGAGCACGTCGTTCGCCCTGCTGAACGCGAGGAGCACCCACGGCACCGCGGCATAGGCAGCGAGCACGCTCCACCGTCCCGTAGCCACCGCTTCGTAATGCAGCGGCACCATGGCGTAGGCCAAAGTTCCGCCCGCCCGGGCACGCGCCGATTGCGTGACGTCGCGGCCGAACCACCACATGCCGACCACGCCCACGACGCCGAGCCCAATCACGGCCACGGTGCGTACCGCGGCGGGATTGCCCAACGAGAAGAATGTTGCAACGCCCACGAGCGCGGTCCCCGTTGGCGCGGGCGTGGCCGACCCGAAGCCACCGGGCCACCAGCCGAGTCGATAGGCGGCGCCGAGCGATCTCCACGATTCAGTGAAGGGAACGAACTGGCCGACGAACGTGACACCATCGATCACGAGACGACGGACTCCCACGACGAACACGGCACCGAGGAACGCAAAGACGGCAAGTGTCGTACGTGCACGTTTTTCTCTTTCGGCCGCGGCGATGCGGTTTTCGAGGCGTTTTGCATCGCTGCGTGCCCTGCGTGCCCGCAGGAAGGAAACGATGCGTGCACTCCCCTGCACCTGTAGATCGTGGATCTCTGCGTCCGACACGAGTCGCAGAGCCTGGACCTTCGCGCGACGACGACGCAGCGAGCCGACACGCGAGATGGTGCGAAAGACCGCGCCAAGGGCGACCAGCGCACGCTTTGCTCTCCCCGAGAACACGCCGACGACGGCCTCGACCAAGGACAAGCCGACCAGCAGCGCGACCACGGGCATGACACGCGATGGCGACGTTGCCGCAAGAACAGTCTGCACACGGTGACGTTCGCGCAACTCCGTGAGATCAACGTCGGGGTTGCGCCCCGAGAAATCTTCGCGGTGACGTGCCAGGGCCGATGGCACCACCATCACGCGGCCACCCGTTAGGTGCACGCGCCAGCAGAGATCGATCTCTTCGCCGCCGAAATCGATCTCCGGGCTGAAGCCGCCGGCGGTGCGGAACACGTCGGCGCGCACCAACATGCACGCGCTCGGCACACAGAACACGTCGCGGACACCGTCGTGCTGTTCCTGGTCGCGCTCGCCGGGCAACACGATGGGGTCGACCTCACCGGTTCGGTCGACACCGAGGCCGACGTGCTGGAGCACCGACGGGTCCTCCCAGTCGACCAACTTTGGGCCGACGAGCGCCGCGTTCGAAGCGAACATTTCGACGACCATGGCCGACACGGCGTTCGGGGCGAGCGCGACGTCGTCGTGCAAGAAAAGAAACAGCCCTCTGTCCCCCTCGACCATCCGCGCCGCCTCGTTCTGCGTGGGTCCGTACCCGGGGTTGCCGACGACGGTCCGCAGGATCGCCTGCGGCAACGCCTCGGTGATGGCCCGCATCGTTGCCACCAGCCGGGGGTCGTCGGCCCCGCCACCAGGGGCACCGACGACGAAAAACAGGTATGTCAGATGTGGATAGTCCTGGGCCCCGAGGGCTTCGAGCGTGGCGTCGAGGCCCGGATGCGGGTGGGCGACGACGACCGAGGCCACCACCGGAACGCCGCCCGGGGCGGCATTCGGCGGGCTGGAGGGGGTCTCCGGGGCGCTCTCCACGATGCGCCGAGGCTAGTTCGGGGAACCCGAAAACATTCCCCCCGCCAACCACGGGGCGTCCCGCTTGCAATAGTTAGCGACAGCAGATACACTTGTGCGCATGGCAAACCCCAGCATTAAGTTCCCCTCCCTTTCCCTCCCGAACCTCAAGTTCCCGTCAGCCCAGATTCGCGGTATCGACCTTACGAACTTCGACCTGAAGAAGAACGTCGAGGCCGCCCGCGAGAACACCAAACGCGCCCTTGAGTTGGCCACCAATCTCACCCGGGACGTCGCCTACATCACCGTTGGCAGTGGCGTTCTTGCCTTTCAGCAGGCGCAGGTGCGTCGTCGCGAAGTGACCGCCACCGTGCAGTCACGAATTCCGTCGTCGTTCGGTGATGTCACCGCCGCCGGCGCTGCCGTCAGCGCACGCGTGGCGTCGATCGCCAACTCGGCCAAGGACGCCGCCGAAAAAATCATCGACCGCGCCTCGAAGCAGGTCTCCGAGACCGTCGTGTCGATGCGGACGAAAATCGCTCCGTCGGCCTGACGGGCATCCGAACCCCCCGCTGCTCACGCGCCCCGCACTAACCTGCGGGACGCGTGAGCAGTGAATCCCCCACCGGTGCCAAGCCGCTCGGAACCGTCAAGGCGGGGATTCCCGAGGGAACGGTCCCGGTCGGAGTGGGTCTTCTCGTAGCCGGAATCTCCAGTTACGCGTTTTTCAAGATCGGCCAGCAGGCACTCGGCAAGGAAGGCTTCAAGCCGGTCGTCGCCCTGTGGTTCGCCACCTTCGCCCTCGCACCGGGCTTCTTTCTTCCGATCGAACAGGAAGTCGGTCGCGCTCTCGCCCACCGCCGCGAACTCGGCCAGGGTGGTCGGCCCGTCGTCCGCAAGGTCATCCCGCTTGCCGCGATCTTCGCCGTCGTCGTCTCTTTGATCGTCCTCATCGGCAGTCCGTGGATCACCAGGGACTTCTTCGAAGAAAATTGGGTTGTCACCGCCTCGCTGCTGATTGCGTTTCTCGCCTACGCACCGACACACCTCGCGCGCGGCATCTGCTCGGGTTCGGGCCGGTTCGTGGATTACGGCATCGTGATGGGATTCGACGGTGCAACGCGCATCATCGGCTGTGTTGCGTTGTGGATCGTGGGCATCGAGGTGGTCGGCGCCTACGCGATGGTCGCCGCCGCCGCCCCCCTGCTCGGTGTCTTGATTGTCTTGTCACGCGGCGCACTGCGCACCG